>JMBV01000148.1_pt1 | contig 27087 bp, 39 predicted proteins | sample 616531 | NCBI WGS metagenome assembly JMBV01 (sample SAMN02727904, study PRJNA239997) | anaerobic digester metagenome | biome: anaerobic digester; isolation source: mesophilic anaerobic digester inoculated with municipal waste water sludge... | place: Germany: Bielefeld University, CeBiTec ...
CCTGGAATTATATAGCCATCTCTTTCTGGGTCTATGGGACTAAAGGTAGCCATTTTAAGTACCTTATCTCCTTGGGTAGTGATTTCCACTTCCTGCTCAAAATATAATTCTTCTATGGGAATATAGGGGTCTATTTTAAATTTATGGTGTTTATCATTATAGTCCCATACAGTGATTTCCCTTTGGTCTAGATTTATTTCCCTAATAGTACCTTCTACAGTTTTAGTTTTTTTTGTTGCCTATTTCTGCATATATTACTTTTCCATTATGGTCCATATAATAGGTAAGGAAATTTCCAGTTTTTATTATATCTCCATTATAGATTTTTTTTGTCTTTTTGTACTGAGAAAGAATCCTTTCCCTTGTATCCTATTATATTACTAGTGGTGTCTGTATTGTATATAGTAATATTTCCTAGCTCTATATTAGATACTTGTCCCGATTTTTCACTATATTTCTATAGGGTAGTAAATCTTCATTGGCATTAGAAATTATTTTGGCAAATTCCCCTCTAGTAATATAGGCTTTTGGGTCAAAGATATTTTTGTTTCTTCCACTTATATAGCCTTTTTGTAGGGCTAATTCTACATAGGGTAATCTATGGTCTGCAATTTTTTTTATAATCAGTGAATTTTTTTTAGCCTCTTGTATTTCATGTCCCATTGGTGGATCTATTTCTAAGGCTCTAGCTAGAATATTGGCTGCTTCTTCTCTTGTTACTTTTTTTATTTGGTGCAGGAATTAATTTGTCTTGGTCTTCTGGCTTTGGTATTAATTCCATATTATAAGCTATTTGGTATATGCCTTTTTGATGATTGTTGGGGGAAAGTTTTTGGGCTTCTCCTTCTTTACCTACGGCTTTTATTGCAGTAGTTAGGGCTTCCCCATAGTTTAAATGGCGATTAGGAAAAAAAATTTGTCCCCATGGCCATCCATATAGTCTAGGGCTGTAATTTGAAGAATTTCAGATTTAGCCCAGTGGTTTTGGATGTCTGAGTAGTTAGTGGGTGCTGCAAATACTGGCGACCACAGGTCGCCCCCCCTACAGGGGGGGACTAGGGTGTTGATTAATGTTAGGGTTAATAATAGGATTGCAGTTTTTCGCTTCATATGTATTCTCCTTTATGCTTGCTTATGCTTCGCAATGAATTATTTAAGGTCAGGGGGACACACCTCTGCAAGACGGTCTATCTTTCTGAGGAATGTCCCCCCCTCCCAATTGGCCGATTAGGCCTAATCTATCTATTACTTAATAATATATATTTACCCTCAGTATCAAAGGATGTGGTCCTGTTATTAGAGGCCTTAACGTATTGGCCTTTAGCATTGTCATATTTATATAGTTCTACATTTTTAGCATTTGAATATAGGATATTGTCGAAGTTTAATGTTAGTTTGCCACTTCGTAGTAGTTTGTCTATTTCTATGGTGTTTTTGCCTACTTGGAAGCTAAAGTCCATTTCGTAGCTTCTGGAGGCTAGTTTTTTTGCCTCTTGGAATATGGCTTCCCCATCTCTTTTAATTTTAATCTGAAGATTTGAATCCTTATCTCCTTTGTCTAAGGCTGAAACTCTATAGGTATATAAGTCCTTTGGATTTATTGACATTTGTAGTTCGCCATATTTTATATTTAATGTGGAGTCTTTTCGTGCTAGGGCTATTGGTATATTTATTATTAATTCTTTGGTGTTTTTATATTTAGATTGATTAAAGTCTAGATTACCTATATTGTTTTTAATATCATTGGAGCCTATGGTTTTTATTACTTTTTCCCCCCCTACTATTTCTTCTTTGCCCTTTTCTAAGAGTTTCTTTTCTTCTTCTTTTAGTTCTTTATCTTTTTCCCTTTGTTTTTCGTCTTCTTGTAGACTTAGGGTTTTTACTTTTACTTCTGCAAAGTCTATGGCTGCACCATATTCGTTTAAGGCTCGTACCATAAATATATATTCTGTATTTGGTTCTAAGTCTTTTATTAGATACTGGGCATCTGTAGTGGTGCCTATAAAGGTGCTGGTTTTATCTGATGCTAGTCTACCATAGACCTCATATTTAGTAGCTTTGTTTAGTAAATCTGGGTCTGATTCGTTCCAAATTAACATTACTGTAGATTCATAGCCTGGTATTCCTTCTAGTACCATTGGTTTTAAAGGTAGTGGCTTTTCGTATTTAAAATCATTGTATGGGTCAGAGATTCCACCATCTGGGTTTATAATTATTAGACTGCTGTTTTCTAAATCTGTGGCCTTATTGAATTTAACTTTTAATTCACCATCTACTAGATTTACACTGGCTGCTTCCATTCCACCTATTACTGCTACTTCTCTATTGTTCCCTTGTGGATCTACTCCTATAATTCCTTGACCTTTTACATCCATACCGGATTTTACATCTTTTATTGGAATGATTTTTCCTCCAACTATTACTCTTGAGCCTGACATAAATTGTCTACCTTTAATTGTAACTTCTGTTTCGGTGTCGTTTATAAATAGTTTTTTTTAGGATTTACATCGTCTATTTTAGGTTTAGATATATAGGTAAATATTAAGTTTTCTTGAGTTAAGCTACCGTCTGGGTTTTGTATTTTTACCCTTACTGGTCCTAATACATCAGATTCTGGTGCTATAACTTCTATGGTGCTATGGTCTATTATTTTAATATCTTTTTTTATCTACATTTGAATTTCCAAAGGATATTTTAAATTCTCCGTTATAACCTTCCATTTTCTCTCTAAAGTCTTTACCTTTTATAGTAACTCTAGTGCCTCCTGTGGCTGGGCCCTTGTCTGGGACTATATCTCCTAGTTCTGGGTCAGATTCTCCTTTTATAAATTGGATGTAGATTGGAGCGTTCCATTGGTTGTTTCGATTATCGGAAGAAGCTTGGGCTCCGTCTCCATTTATTACTGTAAGTCTATGAAGTTTTCCTACTGCATTTTCATTTACCCCCCCTGGCATAGTGAAGGCTAATTTGTTAGGTGTGGCACTTAAAGTTTCTGTTATATCTTTATTGTCTATATTTAGTATGTTTCCTATTTGGATTCTAGCACCTTCTCTAAAATCTTCTCCTAGTACTACTATATCTTGTTTACCTCTATAGTCCATTCTTAGAACTCTAATATCTCCATCATCACCTTCAACAGGATTATCTCCATCACTAGTTATATTAGTAATCATTGGTTTACTAGCTGGATTAGTATATCTATATTTAGTAGTGCCACGGCCTCCATCAGGATTAGTTACTTCTACTTGCACATCCCCCCCACTGTATAATAGGAAGGCGTATCTAATGCTATTTGACCAGGGTTTATTAATTTAGTTTCTGGGGAATATCCTTTTTCTACTATTAGTTTTCTATTTTTAGTTTCTATTTTTACTAATTCATAGCCTGGATAGGCTTTGCCATCTTTTTCTAATTCCCATATAGGTAAATATATGGGGCTCCCATCGTATTTGTCTATGGTGAAGGTTTTTACATATATTTCTTTATTGTATTTAGCTTTCATAGTAATCATGGCGGTTTCAGTATTTGAATTATCGTATTCTAAAGTGAAGTCTCCATTTTCTAGGGTTACTTGGGCTCTATTATTATTTATATCTTTGGTACCACCTACTGTGCCAAAACGAACCTTAGGCATATTGTAATATTTAATATTACCATTTTCTAAAGTTCTAATATTAGTATTTTGAAATCCTGAGCCATGGATTTCTACTGCGTCTTGTCCTTGTTTTTGCCTGTGTCTCCTACTATTTTATCTATGGTAATTCTAGAACCTTCAAATTGTACAAATACTCTGTTGGAAGTTCCAAAGTCGTTATTTACCACATATAGTTCATGACGACCAGGGGGTAATTTGTGGTGTAATTACCTTTATATAATTAGTGCCAAATTCTACTATTTTAGCTTCTATGCCTCCTATTCGTACTGTGGGAAGCACTGGAGAATTTAGGTATTGATCATAGGTTTCTATGGTATTTGGTATATCTTTTGTACTGCCACCTTTTTCCTTATAGTCCATCCAATTGGTATATAAGGTGTGGTGCCCATCTTCATCTATATCTTCAAAATAGAAAGTTTGGCCATTTCTTTCTCCTTCAATCCAATCTCTGTACTTTTTAACATTACTCCAAGGCTCTTCAAATTTAAAATATCTACCAGAGATAGTAATTACTTCATCTCCTGCCGCATTACCTGTTTGATTTTCCTTTTGAAATTCTACTTTATCTATAATAGGCTTGGCAGATGGTGGAATTACATAGGTAAATCTTCCTAAGGCTGTACCACCATTTCCGTTTTCTACTACTACTGGTACTACTTTTCTATCGGTTTCTTCATCTGGCATATTTCTCCTATAGGGAGGCATTTTAGTGATTATTAATGTGTCTTTGCCATTTATAGTTTCCCTTTTTATGTCCCCCCCTGCTGGTACCAATAATCCATCTACATAAACTTTAGAATCATCTTCGAAATTCTCTCCTTGTATAAGAATTTGGTATCCACCTTCTGTAGAGCCTATGCTAGGATGTACTTTTTCTATTTTTGGCTTTAAAGATACAGTTTCATAATAGTAGAATAGATCCTTGGCTGTGGATTTTTTTTAGTATCTGGGTTTTCTACTGTAATTTTGTACCCATCTGGTAGTTTGGATGTTAAATTTGGTACTTTGAATTCTATTCTATTTTTGTCTATTACTTGTACTCTAGAGCCGTATATATCTCCACCTGGGTGAAATTTATATGGGGGGGTTTTCATTATTAAATTTAAATCCCCTATTTTTATGCCCTCTGAGCTTACAGATACATCATATTCCTGTCCGTTCTTTTCTGCTATTAAGTTCCCATTTTTGTCTATTATATAATATTGATTTATTATATTGCCTTCTTCACTACCAGAACCTCCATCAGAAATAATTATATTTCCTCTATTATCCTGATATATTGTGTAAAAATTATTTGGTCTATTTGCATCTTCTAATATTATACTATGGTAATAACTAGAAAGACTTACAGTGTTGTCTTCATGGATTATTAGTCTTTCTGAACCATTAGTGTATGTTTCTAATTTAATATTTCCATTATTATCCCTATTGTATTCATTTATATCTTTTCCATCCATAAGGATTCTACTACCTATTAATCTGTATATGCCCATACCACTAGTGCTGCCTACTGCTGGATTTGGTGCTAAGAAATTATCTCCATCTACTATAACTACTGTACCCATAGTTCCAGATTTTGGTGAGAAACCTGTTAGATTTGGGTCTCTTTGTAGGGATTTTACATAGGTAAAATCTTTAGTAGCCTGTCCTCCATCTGGATTCATTACCATTAATTTAGTAGGCCCTTCTATAATTTGAGGAAATTTTGGTGCATTAAATTTTAATATAATATTTTTACCTGATGGGTCTAGTTCGTTTTTTACTCCTGTAACTTCTACTCCTCCTACAAATACTCTAATTCCTGTTTGGAAATTAGAACCTGTTACAGTAATTTCTTCCCCTGAGTCTATGGCTACTACATTGGGAGAGACTCTGTCTATGGTTGGGGGGGAGGTTCTCTCCTATATCTACAAACATTAGATAAACATTGTCATTAGATACTGGAAATCCTGGTTCCTTACTACCTAGCACTGGATTCATTACAAATACTGATTTAGGTACTGGGTTTTTAGCATCTGTAGTAACAGATTCTCTAGGAATTCGAACTCCTGAATCTTTTGGTATGGTGATTAGAATTTTATCTCCCTTGTCTTTATTTATGGTCCCATCTATTATTTGACCTTTATTGTCTATTACTACCATATCTACACCTGGTAGTTCTACCCAATTTTCATTTATATATCTTTCAACTTGGCCTTCTTTTTCTGGATTAAGCCTCAGAACTATTCCTTCTTCTGAATTTGTTAAATTAGCCCCCCCTAAGCCTACTATGGGATAATTGGTTACATCTTTTTTTAGTGTCTTGGTCCTTTGTCCTGATTACTTTAAAATTTGCACCTTCTATGGTTATTACCATATCTTCTTTTAGGCCATAGTTATTGTTGTTTTTGTCTTCTAGTACTTGGATTTTTTTCTGGTATTATTTTATCTATACTTGGTGCTGTATGGGATGGGATTATGGTGTATTTTACATCATCTTTTCCTACTACATCTATTGTCTTGTAAGTATTTCCATCTACGGTTTGGATTTCTGTTTGAATTATAAGTACTACATTTACTTCTGTTTCTTTATCTACATTTGATGGGGGGGTACATTTACTGATATATTGTCATATTGTTCACTAAATCTAAATACTGGTTCCCCCATCTTTTGTTGCTGGTGTGGTTCTATTTCCTATATAGGTAGCTATAAATCTATCAATTTTCAATATTAAATTATCATTATATAGGCCATTTCCAGTGTTTTCATATTGCAAATGAAATACACTGTCCTTTGGTGTATCTTTATTCCCTATTTCCTCACTTACAATATCTTCTACCCTATCATCTAGTTTTTTTTCAGATATTATTACAGGTTTTAATTTAAGGTCTTCACTATTGGCAAGTCCTTGTATATAAGCTAGTTCATCAAAGTTCTTACCTGTTACTTGAACTTCTTCTCCTGTATCTGGTCCATTATTTGGATATATTCTAGTTAAAACTGGTCCTTGATCTGCCCTATTACAAAAATCTGTCTTCTACTTTTTATTTTCTGTAATTTGTTCATAGATATTTCCCTTGAGATTTGCTATTTTATTGGTTACAATTACATCATAATATTTACTATCTACTATTTCTGCGGGGGGGATTTTAATTTTTATTACATTTCTAGTAGGAGTTACGGAAATAACTTCTGCCATGTTTTTGTACTATATCTGTCTGTAGCATCTGTTAGGAAAATACAGAATGCATTGCTTCTCCATTTTGAACTTTAAACTGTCCGTCTTTTGCTCTTATATAGCAATACCACCTTTGCTACCCATTTTAGGAATGATTTCTATTGTATCTCCAATTGGGTATATCTCCTAATAATTTAAAGGCATTGGGATATACAGCAGTTTGACTAGTATTTCCATCATCTAGTTTTAGGGTAATGTTTTTATAGCCTGTGGTGCCATTCATTTGTTGAACAAATCTATCTGCTGTTCGTTCTTGATTAAAACTACTTTCCCCAGATATATTTATGGTGCCCTGGTCTAATCTTTCTCCTTTAAAACTAATATTGTCTCCTATATTAATATCATAGGTTTCCATTTCGCTTATTTTACCTACTATACCTATAAAATCTAAATCTAATCGGAAGTTTCCTATAATTATTTTATTAATTCTCATATTAGTTCGAGGATTGTTTATCCAAAAATTCCTGACAATATCTCTATTTACGTCTCTTTCTTCTACGGTTATCCTTCCAATATTTTGGGGACTACCTTCATCTGTAATAATAGTTACATCATGGATTCCTGCTGTATTTATATTGGTATTAATGCTCATAAATATAGATTCTAATTCATTTTCATTCCCTATACCTCGTTTATATGTATAGGTAATCATATTCCCAGACTGAGCAAACACCCCCCCTATTGGCCCCCCCAGTATGGGTAATATAATTGAAAATATAAGTACAAAAGACAATACCCTTGATACAAGGGGGACGGTTCTCTTTGTATCATGTACAAGCCGCCTCCGCTTTGTCTCATATTTTATTTCCGATTTATTTTTAATTTTAAACATGGATTATTCTCCTTTCGTTTATGTAATACAATAACTCCTGTGGTCTAGCTCTAAGGCAGAGTTTCTTCATCAATGACAGGGAAAATGCCATCCTAAACAATCCTTTGTCATCCTGAACAATCCTTTGTCATCCTGAACGAAGTGAAGGATCTTCCTTTTAATTCACAATTCACAATTCATAATTTAAAATTGGCCAAAGGCTATATTTGTTATCGGCAAAAATAGACATATTCTTAAATCTATTATACACTAAATCTGTAGATTTCCCATAGATCTGTCGATAATATTTGCAAGGGGGGAAGAATCCCTTAGATTAGTTTTGGAATCTGAGATTCTTCGCCTTTGGCTCAGAATGACAAACTACTAGGATGGGCAATATTAACCTGGCCCCCCCATGTCATCCTGAGACAGACAGTACTAACCTATAACTCCTCTGTCATCCTGAGATGGACAGTATTAACATGGCCTACGAAGGCTCTGTTCCCAAGGGGAAGAATTTAAAATTGGACTAAAGGCCTAATTTACATAAGAAAGGTGTGATTTTTTTGAAAAGATATATTTCATTTACATTGGCTATTATTATTTTATTATCCGTAATCCCTGTACCTAGTTTTGCTAAGGGGCAGGTTATGGAAATTGATGCACTTTTTGGAGATTTAAAATTGCAAATGGAGGGTAAAAGTTTCTCCCATAAAGAGGTTTTTATCTATGATGGGGGGGAGCTTTGGGTGCCTATGAGAGATTTGGCTAAGGCCTTAAAGATTGGCTCCAACTTTGATGCTAATAAGAGGAATTTAAAACTAAATTCCTATGGGAAACTCAATATTAAAGATGCTTCCCTAGAGCCTATTGCCTATCAAAAAGGATATGAGATTCAGGCTATGGAAAGGAAAATTCTAGAAATAGAGAATGAAATCCGTGAATTTGAAGGTGGAAAGGTAAATTCTTCTGGTGGATTTCAGGGAATGGTACGAAATATTAAGGTGGGATTTTCTGATATAGATATATTTTAGATGGAAAGAAAATCAATTTAGATAGGGAACCTTTGCTTTATAACAATGATGTGTATTTATCTCTAGTATCCCTATCCCCCTATATTATATATTACTCCCGAATTTAAGGCTAATAATATAAATATAGATGGAAACTCTATTTTGGTACATAAAAAAAGGCTTTTATGATGTAAGAGATTTAGTCCAATTTAGGGAGGATTTAAGTAGAAAGGTCAATAGACATTTAGAAGAATTAGAAAAGAAGAAAAAAAATCCTAATGGATGTTAAAATCCCCCCCTATGAAGAAGTTAAAAATTTATCCGAGATGGAAAAATATTTAAATAAACATTTAGATCATATAGAGAAACTCCCTGTGGATATTTCCCTAAGGGAGGGGGGGACGGATTCTTGGTATTATGTGGATATAGTCTTTAGAAATAGATCTGATTTAGATGGAGGAATTTAACTAGGAGAGATGTGGAGGCCTATATATGGGATATATTTGTAGCCATAAACAGTCTGTATGATGAGAATGCCAAAATCCAGGGACAAATTAGGGATACCCGTAGTTCTAGATATAATCATGTAGAATTTGATACTTATATGGGAAATATAGAATTTAGATTTATAGACAGCGGCTTAGATATAGGTGAAAAAGTCGACACTGTATATATTGTAGATTTATTACAAAAGAGGCTCTCTAAATTTGGTGGAGAAAGTTTCGATTATTTCGCCAAAGTTTCTGGATATGATTTGGAATTAAATATAATTCCTGCTGGTAATAGGTTTAAAAATTGGACTGTTCACAATAAGGTGGATTATTTAAATAGGGTAGGCAGTTTGATTAAAGAAAATTATCCTGATTTAAAAATCAATGGTAGCTTAGAATACTCCAGTGATGATAAAATCTACTTTACTATTGATAATGGTAGACTTCGCTCCCCCCCTGAATTGGAAAGGGAAACGGAAGAATTTTTAAATAAATATTATGGTATATTTACCCTAAACGGTTTGAAAATTCCTATGAAATATAAATTGCACCAAATCTCCCTAGAGGATTATAAATTATTGGTGGATATGGATTTTGATATAAATAATATCAGTTGGAATAGAACAGCAGAAGATAAATTAGGTGCCCATTTACAGGATGTAATGTCAGAAATAATTGCCCTTTGGGATATGAATATATTCCTCCAAGCCTACGATAAAAATCAAAATATGGTGAAGGAAGTAATTATTTCCCAGGATATAGTCCAAATGGTAAATGCCAATCCTGTATCAGGTGAGATTGTGGAGGGAAGCACTATAGAATTATACACCAATACAGAAGGGGGGGCTAGTATTTACTATACCTTAGATGGGACCCTACCAACAGAAGGCAATAGAATCTCCTATACAGGCCCTATAATTATAAATTCTGACACTACCATTAGGGCCTATGCTACAAAAACTGGCATGAAAGATAGCCCTGTATCTACCTTTGAATATACAGTGGTGGATGATAAAAACATGGCCAGTGGATTGGATAATTTAGAAATTGAAGGTGGCAGACTAGAGCTAGATTTGATAAAAAGACCTTTGATTATGTAGTAAATGTTAATTATCCAGTGGGAAGTGTAAATATAGTAGCTGTGGCTTCTAGTGGTAGTATTGAAATAAATGACTCTATAGTAGAAAGTGGCGAAGCTCAGAGGATTCCTTTAGATGTTGGCGAGAATAAGATAAATGTTGTGCATAAGGAAAGTGGCAAAAAGGATAGGGTTTATACTGTAGTGGTAAATCGTAGAGAAGAAGATGCTGGGGGGGAGGTTTGGTTAGCCAAAGGATATACTTTTAATACTAGTATTGTAGGGGTATTTAGTGGAAGATTAGAAAGTGATACTTTGGGAAGTTTTAATGGGTATCGGATTAGATTATTGTCTAGTACAGGAAAAGAATATAAATATAAAAGAGTTGATTCCAATGGCAGTTTTGAAATAACAGGCTTTGATGTGGATTTAATGGCTAAATTAATTGGATATAAATACGAAATAATAGATCCAAGTGGTCATACCATAGGTGGAGGGAATTTATGATACAGCGGGGGGGACGGTTCTCGCTGTATCACATAATTGCTCATTGTAATTTAACGAAAGGAGAATCCAATTGTGCTAAAATTTAAATATAAAACAAAAATAGTAGGACAAGGAGGACAGTTCTCCCTGTCCCAAAGATGTCATACGGTGCCCCCCCTACTCCCTTTTATTTTAAGGGGCTTGCCTCGGAGGATCTTATTTCCCTTGTTTTAATCATAATATTACTAATTCCAAATATAGTATTGGCCTCTCCTAATCCCTCAGATATTATGGAATATAAAAATTTAAATAAAAATATAACTAGGGAAGAATTGGCTACTATTGGAGTTAGACTTAGTGAAATAGAAGATTTGGTAAAATATCATAAGAAGAAAAGTCAATTTAATGATGTTAAAGGCTGGTCTATTCCCTATGTCAATTTAGCTACTCAAGAAGGAATTATGCAGGGGACTGGAAAGGTACAGTTTAAGCCAAAGGAAAAGGTAAAGTATATAGAATTACTAACTGTCATAATGCGTTCTATGGGCTATAAAGATGGAGTAGATTTTCAAAAATATCCAGAGGATTATTATAATAAGGCCTTAGAAATTGGATTGGCTGATTTATATATTCCACATAATGAAATAATTACAAGAGAAATTGCCTGGGATACATTAAAACGGCTAGAGAATATTTCCGAAGAAGAAACAGAAGAAAACTCCATTGACGAGAACCCTACTGCTTATGAGGATAATACGCAGATAGATATAAAAGATATAAAATTCTCTACTTCTATTATAGGCTCTTTTTCTGGGGGGGAGTTAACTGGCCTTAAGGATTTTAGTGGATATAAGGTAGAATTACTATCAGGTAGCGGGAAGCTATTTGAAAAGAAAACCTTAGGGAAAAGTGGAGATTTTAGTATCAATGGATTTGATGTAGATTGGATAGCTAAATTAGATGGGTATAAATATAGAGTCTATGATAGTGGGGGGGGAATTTGGTAATTAGGGGGGGAAACCTTTAGGGATATTCCAGGACTGCTGATAAAGTACCTTTTTGTCATCCTGAACGTGAGTGAAGGATCTCTAAACAGCAGAAAGTCAGGATCCTTCGCTTCGCTCAGGATGACAGTTTATAGACATACGATTGGGACATTCCTCAAAAAGCTCGACCGTCTTGCAGAGGTGTGTCCCCATACCTTAAAGTGAGGTGTGTCCCCCTGACCTTAATATATATTGTTATAAAGGAGGAAAAGCCAATGAAAAAGCATATATCCATAGTATTACTACTGGTGCTAATATTAACAAATACTATTGCCTTTGCTGCACCAGGAGATATTATCCATACTGGATTAAAAAAAAGTCTATAGAAAAACTATAGACGATAATTTATTAGTAGAAGATGTACTAGACCAAAAAGTAGAGAAAAACAAGTTTTTCCGTGAAATTGAAGTAGATGGTAATGTAAAATTTGTCAATATAGTAGAAGAAGAAAAGGCCCATGAAAATTGGATAATTGACAATATGCCAAAGGATTTAGATTTAACTAATGAAGAGGCAGTAGGAAACTATCTACTTAGCCAAGCTAGTAAATTAGAGGAAATTACTAAAGAAATTGCTAAGGATTTTCATGAGATTGGGGGGGCTGGGATGACTTGGGAAGAATATCAGGGCTATCACAATGCTCCAAAACTTAAAACTCCAGACAATTACTCCATTCCAGAGCCTGGCTTCAAAGAGGGCACCACTAGGCTTGCTACTTTGAAATTGCCTACTGAGGCCAGCAAATGGCAAATTCAAATATCCCATAATGAAGTTCTGCCTATGAAAAAAAAGACACCCTTTTAAAGGATGGTAAAGATTATGTAAGTAATAGGGATATAGGTATAGATGTGGGGGGGAAATATTTGCTACTTTATGCAGTAGACAAGGATAATAAAATTAAGGCCTATGAAAATATTAAAATCACTGAAAACATGATAAATACTCCAAAGGAACCTGCTATTAAAATAGAAGTAGGGAAAATTTCTGAAGGAGAAAATAACGCAGGAACAGTGAAAATTAATGAATTAGATGGAAAATTACCTGAAGGGACTAGTAGATGGCAGGTATTTATAAGCCCTATTCCTGTAGAAAAAGTATATAAGGTTAAAATGACTGATGCCACAGACTATAATGCTGGTGATGATGTAGTGGTGGCTAAAGAAAATGAACTTCATCCTATAGCTGATAGTTTTAGAAGATATTTAGTATTATTGGCAGTGGATAATGAGGATATAGTTCAAGGCTATAATACATTTGAAATAGGAAAAGATAAAGTTTCTAAAGCACCTAGTTTGTTAATAGAAAATACTCATTACAAAGGCCCTGTACCAGGAGATAGTGATGGTACTACGAAATTTACTGAATTACACATTGGCTTAAATCCCGATGAAAATATGAAAGATGCCGAGTCTTGGAAAGCATGGATTAGCGAAAATCCAATAGCTATACCAAAATTAAATGCAGCTGATACAGCAGGGACGGTTCTCCCTGTATCAGATTTTGAACCTGGTAAAGAATTTAATGCAAGCATTGGAAATTATCTACTACTAACTGCTGTAGGTAATGGTGGCCAAATCAAAGGCTATAGAATCTTCCATTTAACTGAAAATATGGTGAAGGGGGGGAAAACTGCAGCTGGCCTTGAAGAAGATAAAAATTATTCTACTCCTTCCAAAGGAACTATACAAGGAACTACTAAAATAAATTATTTAAACCTAACAGGAATTGAAGGTGCTACTAAATGGATGTATAAAGTCAGCGAAAATTTAGCTAATCCTATATTGAATAAAGTAGTAGAAGGTAGTTCTGATTATACTGCAGGACAAAATATAAGGGCTAATGTGGGAGATGATTTCCTATTATTAGCTACTGATAATGAAGGTAAGGTTAAGGCTTTTGCTAAAATTTCTTTAACAAGTAGCGTGATAGCAGACCCACCTGCAATATTACTTCGTGAAGGGGGTAAATTATGTGGGACCTGTAAAGGGAGATAATCCAGGTACTACTAAATTTGAATCTTTATCTGGTAGTGCTTCTATTGGAGAAAATCCAGGATGGATGTACGTAGTTTCTGATGAGGAGCCAGTGGTACCTGAGTTGGATGGTAAAATTGAAGATATTGACGGGAATGTTAGGGAATTAGTGGCTAAAGAAAGTATTGGCGGAGACTTATTGCCTAGTGAGTATCTAATGCTTCTAGCCACTGATAATAATAAGATAAAAGGCTATGCTATATTTAGGCTAAATGAAGCTAATATAAAAATGGGTCCTGCTATTTTATTGGAAGAAGACAAGCATTATTCTCCCCCCCTAGAAAAAGGTACTGGAGCTGGTACTACTAGGATTGCTAGTTTAAACTCTATAGGCATAGAAGGTGTGGAACAATGGAGATATAAAATTGATCGTAACCCATTTTTGGAAAAAGACGAAACCATTGAATTTAATACTATTATTCCCCCCCAAACTACCCTATATAGTGTTGGAAATAATATTAGAGCCGAAGTTGGCGACTATCTATTATTATTAGCTACTGATCGTAGTGGTAGAGTTAAGGGATATGTTCAATTGCAATTGGGAGAAGAACAAGTTACAAAGCCCAATGCCACCCTTTTAGTTCTAAGAACTAATTACACTGAACCAGAGGCTGGTAATGAAAAAAATACTACTAGATTTGGATTTTTAGACTTTAGCTCCAATATTAAGGATGCTACTAAATGGATGTACAGAATTGGAGATAAATCTTTTGGGAATATTGAATTAGATAGTGTGATTGAAGGAGCTATGGACTATCAAGCTGAGGAAAATATTAAAGATGTTTCAGATGGTAAATATCTACTCTTACTGGCCACAGATAATAGTGGCAAAACCAAGGGCTATAGAGAATTTAGACTAAGTGAAAGAAATATTCGTGGTGGAGATGCCAGGGTTTTGAATAATGAAAATTATACATTGGAAAATGGAAATAAACCTGGTACTACTAAATTTACTAAATTAACACCTCTAGGAATGGAAGGTAGTATTAGATGGAAATATAAATTGATGGAGGGTAAATTAGATGAAAAGCCCTATTTAAATAGCATAATAGAAGATACTAATTTGTCGCTGTAGGACAGGATATTGATGTAAGCAAATTTAGTAATGAAAATGGCTATGGATATATGCTGCTACTGGCCGTAGATGGTAGTGGTAGGACTAAGGGATATGCAGAAATTGAAATTGAATCTACTGTAGTTAAGGAACATGCCCCCCCTATTTTAAATGTAGAATTAAAGAAGGTAGTGTATTAGATAGTGTAAAAATTACTGGTACTCAACCAACTAATACTAGCATTAAATATGTAATTGGCTATAGGGAATTCCCTATACCTGCAGTAGAGGAAGTGTTGAATGGTGGTATATCCTATGAATTAGAAAAAGACATACTACAAGTAAAAATTGGCGACTATATAGCTGTATATGAAGTGGATGCTGACAATAAGATAAAGGCATTTAAAAGCTTTAAAATCACTACAGCTAATATTAAAAAGGGTAGTGCTACAATTGTTGATATTACACTATTAGAAGGTAGTATAAATAATGGTGGTTCTAAAATTGAGATTAAATTAGAAAATGGAAAATGGGCAAGTGATCTTAAAGCCAATGCTGAGAAACGTCAAGCCCTATATAATGGATTTAAAGCAAATAATGAACCTCAAGAATGGGCCAAAGTTGTGGCCAGTTTAGTTAAAGATGGTAGTGGAGCTGTTGATATAGACGATAATAATAAATTAACCCTATCCCTACCGGAGACTAAAGACTATGATATTGCAGAAGATCAAGAGATTACTTTGGTAGTCCCAGCCCTAGCCATTGAAAATGCAACCAATCCAATTAATGCTGGTGGTAAAATATTAATTAAACCTACAATCAAGGCCACTATAGCTGGAGATGTGGTAACCTCTGTTGTTAGGGAAAATGATATTAAGGCTGGTGGTAAGGAGATAGTAATTGAGCTTACAGATGGGGATTGGATTGGGGGGGATATTGATAGTAAGGATAATGTTGATAATTTGATTGGTGGATTTAAGGTTATGGGTGTGGATGACCATACCCAAACTAATTGGTATAAAATTGCTGGCAAAATAGAACCTGAAAATGTAGTTAGAAATTCTAGTAAGAAATTGACTATTACACTACCTAAGGTGGATGATGTTAGTTTTGGAGTCAATAAAGAAATTATATCCCTTACTATACCTGAGTCCTTAATACAAGGAGCTAAAACAGAGGTGGTGGCCACACCTACATTTACACTATATCCTAATGTCTTGCAGGTAGCAGGTAAGGCTGTGGGGGGGATAAGGATACAGTGGCCTTAGAAGCACCAGATGGACGTGTTCCAATGCCTAATATGGATATATGGAAAGTCGAGGTAACCACTGGTACTTTGAAAGATAGTATTACCGATAAGGATATTATAGTCTCCGGACTTCCTAGGGGGGGATTGCGTGCCAATGTAATAGGAGTAGACGGTAATATAATCACCATAAAAGTATCAGGCACTGCAGCAACTAAAATTGAAGAAATGGAAGTTCAAGTTAAAGTAAAAGGTAGTGCTGTAGAAGAGCCTAATTCGCTGGATTCTGAGGATATAAAGTTCAACTTGAAGATAAGTGAAGCCATGGTATTAGATGATGTTAAATATAGATTGCAATATGATGGGGACCAGTTAAATGTTTATTTAGTAAATACAAATAATGAAATGGATTATAGTATAGACTCTACCAATGGAATTAATGGTAAATGGGATGAAGCTAGTGATAATAAATTGATTGGCAAAGCTAAGCCTATGAAAATATGGGTAAGAGAAAAAAACTCAGCCAAAGGTATTTCACCAAGTTGGAGAACTTAAATATAATGCTGCTCCAAAGGATATAAAAGTAATTTCCTATGATTATAGCAATGGATGGAAATTAGGCCTTGAGGGCAATACTCAGGGAATAGAATATAGTAAAGATGGAGGAAATACTTGGGATGATTTAAATGCTCCTACTATTTCTTTAGAAAAAAAACTCAGATTTAAGAATAAGAAAAAAAAGCAGTAACAGGTGAAAATGGAGAACTTCCTTCCCTTACAACAGTCAAGCTTAATGGATTGTATTTAGAGGATGTGGAATTAAATGTAGCTGAAGGGATAATTAAAAACACTACCACAAATATGGAATATAGTACTGATGGTAATAGATTTACCTCTGCTAGAAATGGAAATACTCCTGTGGCATTTGTTAATGGTATGGAGATTTCCATTAGAGAAAAAGGTAGAGGTAATGAAATTAACTTCAGGGAACTACAAACAGTAGGCAAGATGAAATTTGAGCAAGCTGAATTAAATAGTATTGACTATGATATTCAAGCTGGGACAATAATTAAGGGTACAGAATATGAATATAAAATAGCTAATGACCCTTGGAGAGATGTTGGCGTTGGCACTGAAATAACCTTTAAACCTGGCAGCCTTCAGTTCAGGAAAAAAAGGTAATGATAAAAATCTACCTCTGAAGCTAGGGAGAAAGCTATAATAGCAGCACCAGAGGCAGCACCAAGTCTAAGTTATGACGATTTTAATTATACCATAGAAAAATAGGTACTGAAGAAGGTAAAGATTATGAATATAGTATAGATGGTGGCATAAATTGGATTAATGGTAAGCAATCCACTACATTTGAGGCTGGGCAAGAGGTTCATATTAGAAAAGAGGCTACTAAGGATAAGTTACCAAGTCAAATCCAAACCATTAAATTTACACCAGCTTTAAACCTTAACAATGTATATTTAGATGCAGGGAAAAGCCTGATTATGAATACTACTGCTGAAATGGAATATAGCCTCAATAGCACTAATGGATTAGATGGACAATGGTATAAGGCCAGTGCACCTAATACAAGTATACCTTTAAAAGCGGATATGATTGTTTATATAAGAGAGGCTAAAAAGCCTACAAATTGGGAGAAATTAGGCAATAGCCTATGGGAGAAAAAAACATTTACCGAAACAGATTTAGGCCCTATTGGATTTAGTATAGTAGATCAAACTATATCTATTGATACATTAGGTAAAGATATTTCTCAACTACAAAAGATAGTAGATGATTTACAGTATAGAAACGGTAATAGCACCTGGATAAATATTCCCTATACTAAATTAGGGACAGGGAAGAATATTTTAGCCTATAATGTGGAATTTAAACCTGGAAAATTAGAATTTAGATTAAGGGGGGGAGATAAAGATAAACTACCATCTAAACCTTTGACAAAGTATATCATTGAAGCCAATGCATCAGCACCTAATGTAGAAATAGATTATATAAATGAAAAAAATATTATCTATTAGCAATGGTCAATCTACTAATTGGGAAGACTTTGAATACAATATAGACAATGGCCCATGGATTAGTGGCAGGTATTTAAAAACTGAAGATTTGTCTGGAGAAAAATCCTAAGAATAAGAACAGCAGCTACAGCTAGTGAATTACCAAGCCAAGAAGCAGTAATACATTTTAAAGAAAAATTACCACTAGAACATGTAATACTAAGTACCCATGTTAAGCCACTAGAATTAAATGGCACTACTACACAAATGGAATATAGAGTAAATGATGGTCCATGGCAACCATGTCAGGATAAAAATACTAAACTCAAAAGAATGGATGGCTCAGATTTAAATGATATAAATGTTGTAAATATAATCGAAATTAGAGACAGCCAACAGCCTGAAAATGTATGGGTGGTTTACAAAAGATAAAATCTAGGACAAGGATAACTCCCCTCCTTGTCCTATTCCTTTCTCATCCCCTCCCAAAACTCCTTCATAGCCTCTGTAACATATTTATTCTTATGATATATAATATTAAACTCTCGCTTAAAGCTCATTCCTTCTACCAAAACAGTATGAAGTCTTCCTTCTTTAATTTCCTCCATAACTGACATTTTAGATATAATAGATATGCCCATATTTTCCATTACTGAATTTTTATGGCTTCTGAATTGTTGCATATCCATTTTATATTTAAACTTTGGCCTTTAGAGAGCATAGTGTTTTCGAAAAGTTCCCTAGTGCCACTGCCAGATTCCCTAAGAATTAATTCTTCTCCAGAAAGTTCCTCTATGGTAATGGATTGTTTTTAGCAAAGGGGGGGTGGTCTTTGCTACATATTACAATTAGTTCATCTTCCATAAAGGGAATATTTATTATATCATTACTGTGAATTGGCCCTTCTACTAGGCCAAAATCTATTTTACTATTTAAAACCTTTTCTTCAATAATACTAGTATTGTCTACTAGGGCCTTAATTTTTATATCCTTGTGGCCTTTTAAGAATTCTCTGGATAATTTACTTAATAAATGTGTCCCAATGGTTATTGATGCTCCTATGCGAAGAGTGGAAGTTTTCCTATTTTGCCCCCCCATTTTCTGTTCCATATCTTCATATAGGGAGATTATATGTCTAGCATAGGAAAGGAATTCTTCCCCCCCGCTTCTGTTATGTATAATTTTTTTAGATAATCTTTCAAATAATTTAATATTATAGTATTCTTCTATTTCTGCTATAGCCTGGCTTACAGATGGTTGGGTAATATATAGGTTTTTGGCTGCTTTTGTCATGGAGCCAGAGTCTACTACAGCTAGAAATATTTTCAAATGTCTTAGGGTCATGATTTCCTCCTTATATAGGTAATTACTTATGATATTTATAATATAATAGTATTTTACAAATAGCAAGGTGGATGATAAGCTTTCTCTAGACATTAGAGGAGGGATTCAATGGAAAAGACAAATAGTAAATTGCCAGGATTATTGCTGGCTATAATTATAGCAATAATTTCTCGTTATTTAGGTGGGCAATTGCCCTTAGTAGGTGGCCCAGTTTTTGCTCTTATATTGGGAATTGTAGTAAATTTATTTCTTAAATCTGAGGAAAAATTTCAGCCTGGCCTAAATTTTACATCTAAGAAATTATTAAAATTTGCAATTATATTATTGGGATTTGGCCTTAGTATTGGTCAAATACTTGAGGTGGGGGGGAAAATATCTCTTACAGTTATGGTATTTACTTTAACTGCTTCTTTTGGATTTGGGGCTTTATTTGGAAGATTATTTCATATGGATTGGAAACTTTCTACCCTTATTTCTGCTGGGACTGGAATCTGTGGTGGCTCTGCCATAGCTGCACTATCTCCTGTAATTGAGGCTAAGGATAGTGATGTTACTTATGCTATATCCGCTACTTTTATATTTGATATATTAATGATAATATTGTTCCCCCCCATAATGGGAACTAAATTGGGGCTTTCGGATTTGGCCTATGGTCTTTGGACAGGAACAGCAGTTAATGACACATCCTCTGTAGTGGCTGCAGGCTATGCTTTTTCTGATAAGGCTGGGGAATTTGCTACAATTGTAAAGCTCACTAGAACATTGTCTATTATTCCTACTGTAGTTTTGTTTTCTTATATTAATCAGAGGAAAAAGATTAAAGGGAATGAGTCTAGCTTAGCTCATAATGAAAAAAAATTTCAATAAAAGCATATTCCCCCCCTTTTTCATTATCTTTTTCATTCTTGCAGCTGTGATTAATAGTGTTGGATTGGTACCACATAAATTAGGTGTTGTTATTCATAATTTGAGTAAATTTCTTATGATAATGGCCTTAGGTGCCATTGGACTTAATACAGATTTAAAAGAGGTAAAAAAATTCAGGCCCTGCGCCTATGCTTCATGGATTTATTATTTCTGCCATAGTAGTGGTAGTTTCACTAGGGGGGGTGCAGATGGCATTGGGACAGATATAAGGGCTGCGCCAACGTGCGACAGCAGGGACGGTTCTCCGTGGCGCACAATTATTCTTTTGTAGTGGCTACATAATCCTTTGTACTTTCTAATAATATTATCTCCTCGACCTTTTTAACATCGGGGAAGGCTACTTCTTTACCCTGTTTGATTAAATGGAATAAGTTTTTAATATTTTTATCTATAATATCCTGTATATCTGTATGTACTGCCACAGGATTACATCTTTTTGTATGTATATGATCTATGTAATATTCTGATGTTGGGAACATATTTTATTGTTTAGCGCCAGCGAGAACCGTCCCTGATGGCGCAGCTACTTTCTTAAATCTCTCATTATAGTATCTTTACTCCATCCAATTAACTTTGACATTTCCCTTGCTGATATTTCTAGACTAGAATCAATTTCTTTTATTATTGCAGTTCTAGTTTTTCTATCTTTTATTTCTGCAAATTCCTCCAGGGTTAAATTATAATCTTTTAGTATAGCTTCAATTCTATTTAGTTGACCATCTTCCGCATCTTCTTCCAATTCTTCTATATCAATAAATTCATCCTCACTACTTAGTGTAGTAAATTTTTTTAAATTCCCTTATGGCATTTTGACTCTCTGAAAACATATTTAATATAAATTCTGTGGATATGATTTCGTCCTCATTTTCTGCTTTGTTTATGTAGATATTATAGCTGCTCCATTTGTAATTAGATGGATCATTTACTATGAATGCTTTTACAGGATTATTGTGTATATACCTTATGCAGGATAGTAGATAATCGTCTGTTTCAATTCTTTCACTTCTAAATCTGTCTTGAAATAAATGACCTACTCTATCATATTTTTGTTGAAATAATATGAGTAGCTGACCCCCCCTATTCTTTTCATAGTCCTAGACAAGGAGTCCCCTTCTTCCTTTATTAATAGATGGGCATGGTTTTTCATTAAGCAATAGGCATATAATGTGTATTCCCCTTGAGATTTCATTTTAGTTAATGTGTCTAAAAACCTAGTGTTGTCATCCTTATCTAAAAAAAATCGGCATTTTATTAACTCCTCTTATCATAACATGATATATGCCAGATTCTGATAAAGCTCGTGGATACCTAGGCATTTAGTTTTATCCCCCCCCTTTCATTTTTGAGACAAAATGGGCAGACTCCCTTGTCCCATATTTATTTCTAACCCTAAGTTTGCGCCACCGAGAACCGTCCCTAGTGGCGCACTGCTGTATCATCATTATCTTCTAAAAAAAATCTTCCTTCAATATAAAATTCCCTTTATTTATTTCTTCTATGGCTTTTTTTTGTGTTCTTCTTTGTATTGGTTTGCATCTACTTCTTTGCCATTGTCTAGTCTAAAGGCTCTAGAGTTTTCAAAAATTCCATCTCTGGACATTTCTAGGAATATTTCATCGGTGATTATGGAGCCTTTTATGGCGTAGGTTTGGGGAGCTACTAGGGATGGTCCTGTGTAGTTTATTAAATCCCTGCCAAACATTAGACCTTTTTCATTTTCATAACCCATTATATTTAATATAGTTGGAGCAAAATCCATTTGACTGCCTACTTTGGATATGGTTTCGTTAAAATCTTCCCCCCCTGGTATATGGATTATTAAGGGGGGGATTTTCATCATATCATCTAAATCATATTCATAGCCTAAATAATCTGTCATAGTCTTTTGAGGCTTTTTATCTGCGCTAGTAATGCCAAAATGGTCTCCATATATGGCTATTACTGAATTATCATATAGGCCTTCCTTTTTTTAAGTCTTCAATAAATTCTCCTAAAGCCTTATCTGTGTAGTGTATAGCTTGAAGATAGTTTCCCAATATAGTGTCCTTGTGTTTATCTTCTATTTCTAATACATGATATTCTTCAGGCATATTAAAGGGATTGTGGCTAGTTAGGGTAATTATAAAGCTGTAGAATGGATTGTTATCTAAATTGTCCAATTCCTTTAAATAAGTCATAGATTGTTTGAAAAATTCTTCATCTGTAATGCCAAAACCTATGGATTCTACTACATCGTAGTCTTCTTCAGAGATAAATCTTTCAAAACCCTGATTTACATAGGCATTATCTCTATTCCAAAATTCCTTTTCATATCCGTGAAATGCCCAGGCTGTGTAGCCATTGTCCCTAAGTATCCAAGGTAGCCCATAGAAAACATTGTCTGCATATTGGGTATAGGTAGGCTCATCCATAGATGGATATAGGGAATTATTGGAGACAAATTCTGCATCAGAGGTATTGCCCCTGCCAATTAATTGATAGTATCGGTCGAAATAAACTGTCCCTTGTTCCTTTATTAATTTATTTAAATTAGGGGGGGTAATTTCCTGGCCGTTATAGTAGTGGTCTATGACAAAACCCTGTAATGCCTCTACTTGTATTACTATTAAATTTTTATTATGACCTAGACCTGTATATTTCCCTTCTTTTAGTCTATTTCGCTCCTTTAATTCTTCCACATCTCTTTGGGTAAATACACCTACTCCTTCTGCCGTATCTTCTCCATCTATTAAGGATTTTTTTTAATATCCTTGGCATGGTAAGTGAATAATTCTTGATTGGTTACTGGACCAAAGAGTTGTGCTTTGCTAAGATGGGTTAATGTGAAAATTAACACTAGACCTATGGCCATAGGTACTCCCCCCATCTTATTGGTTTATTATATTTTTTTATTTTTAATTTTAATTTGTTTTTTTCTTCCATTTAGAATAGATCATTAAAAAAAAGGAATATCTATTATAAAAAGGATATTTCTAAGGGTAAATATGGATTTTACACTTTCCCCAGCTGCTGCAGCTGCCCCTAACATCTTTACCATTTTAATTGAAGGTAATATATTAAAATAGGTAAAGTACATTATGTCGGCAAACATTATAGCTGATACTATATTGTAAAAAGTAAAAGCCCAAGTTTGCTTTTTCTTTAAATTACTTAGATATATAAAGCTAAATGCAAATATTATGGTTAAAAAGCTAATTAAAAATACCCATGGTTTGTGGTATACTACTTTGGTTGCATTCATAAATAATAATGTTTTTAGTAATAATAATGCGATTAGTAACATAAATTTTCCTCCAATTTATTTGACTTCCCCCCCATAAATATATCTCCTCACCTTCCCCCTTCGCCTTTATCCCATCGGTATAAATCCTTACATCCATTTTTTTTCAGTTTTTTTAGGTAATTCTGTGTCTATTAATTTTTCATCTAGAATTACTCCAAATAAATGATTTCTTTCTAGGAAGTCCAGGATTTCCTCTTCTGTATAATTTGTATCTACTAGATTTAACATTATATTTTTGTAGGCTTTGTTGGATAATAGTATATACTGTTCAAAGTCTTTCATTTCTGCTATAAATCTATCTTTGTATTCTGGGTGTTCTTTTATTACTTTTAAAAATACACTTTCATCTAAGGTATTGGTTCTTAAATATATATATGCGTCTTCATGAGTTTCCATCCAATTAATTAGATCTGCTATATTTGGCATATCATCATGATATTGGGAGATGATTTCTTCATATTCTTCTAGGTCAAAAATATCCTCTACATTTCGTTTGTATTCCCTATCTAATAATATTACATCTCCTGTATCATCCCGCAATTGTATTCCTACAGACATTAGTCTATAGCCTTCCCTATATGCATTATCCAAAGATTCTATAGGATTTTCCCTGCAGTCTATTATATATTCATCGTTTTCAATTTTAAGTCCGCCTAATTGGCTTAAATTTACTTCTCCATTATTCTCTATTAAATGGCCAATTAGATTAGTTTTTAATACATAATCTGATCTATTTATATCCCCCCCTATTATTTTTTTTCATATTTCTCCCTTAGGGGTAATACGTCTATATTTTCTCTAGTCTCTTTATCCTTTGCAGTACAGTTTTCAAATATACTGTCTCTGGACATAAAAAAACATTACTTCATCATCTATAAAGGAACCTTTTAATACATAGGTTTGGGGAGCTACATAATTGTATTCCTCATAATTTAGTAAATCTCTACCAAACATTAGGCCCTTTTCATTTTCATAGCCCATTATATTTAATATAGTTGGGGTAAAGTCCAATTGACTGCCTATAGTAGATATGGTTTCATTTATATTTTCCCCCCCTGGCACATGGATTAATAATGGTACTTTAAACATTTCGTCTATATCATAGGGATGGCCTAGGAAATCTGTCATTAATTCCACTCCAGAATCATTTAGGCCTGTAATGGCAAAATGGTCTCCATATAGGGCTATTACAGTGTCTTCATATAGTCCTTCTTCCTTTAAGGCTTTAATGAAATTCCCTATGGCTTCATCTGTGTAGTGGATGGATTGTAAATAATCCCCTAGTATTGTGTCTTGGTATTTTTCTTCTATATCTAGTACATGATATTCTTCAGGCATATTAAAGGGTGTATGACTAGTTAAACTTATCATAAAGGCATGGAATGGATCCCCCCCATTTCCTTTAAATAGTCCATAGATTGTTTGAAAAATTCCTCATCTGTAATTCCAAAGCCTATGGTTTCCTCTAAATTGTAATCTTCTTCAGAGATAAATCTTTCAAATCCTTGATTGGGATAGGCCCGTTCTCTGTTCCAAAATTCCTTTTTGTATCCGTGAAATACCCATGATCTATAGCCATTGTCCCTAAGTACCCAGGGTAGCCCATGGAAGGTGTTTTCTTCGTATTGACTATAGGTAGGCTCGTCCATTGATGGATATAGAGAATTATTGGAGACAAATTCTGCATCTGCAGTATTTCCTCGGCCTATTTGCTGATAATAATTGTTGAAATATATTGTGGATTTGTCTTCTATTAATTTATTTAAATTTGGAGTTAGTTCTTGTTCATTATAGAATCTATTTAAGGGAAATTTTTGAAGGGCTTCCACTTGAATTACTATTAAATTTTTGCCCCCCGTCCTATACCTGTATGCTTTCCTTCTTTTAATCTGGTTCTTTCTCTTAATTCTTCTAAATCTTCTTCAGTAAAAATTCCCCCCCTACCTTCTACTGTGTATATATCTTCATCCTTTATGGCTTCAACTATATCCCGAATGTGATAGGTGTAGATTTCTTGATTGCTAACAGGTATTAATAGATCGTTTTTTTATAATATTGCTGAGAAGCATAGAGAATACTAAGCTATGCCTAGAGGCACTCCCCATTTTATATATTGATTGTACTCTTTGTTTTCTTCTTCTATTTTTTTTCTTTTTTTTCCATTTAGAAAATTTCATTAAAAAAAAGGTATGTCCAATAAAAATACTAGATTTCTAAGAGACAATAAATCTAGTACAGAATCCCCTACTGCTGCCACTTGATTTAATTGCTTTAGCATTTTAATTGATGGCAAGGCGTTGAAGAAACTGTAATACATTATATCTGCAAACATAATTCCAGACATAATATTATAAAAAGTAAAGGCCCAGGTTTGTTTTTTTCTTTAAATTGCTAAAATATATTAGTGTAAAGAAAAACAGAGATATTAGTATACTAATTAATAATATAATTGGCCTATTGTATTGAATATTGGTTATATACATAAATAGAATTATTTTTAATATTAGTAGTAATGATAATAGCATATTTAATCCTCCAATCTATAATAATAATTTATAACAATGGGAAAATTAATGCAAGTTTTCCGGAAAAAAATCTATATCTTATTATTGGAAATTGGGCAGAATAATAGTATAATAGAGAAACATAGGAAAGGAGGTTAAATTTTATGAGGTTTCAAGCTAAGGATTTGACAACAGCTGGTGTACTTTTAGCTTTGGGAATTATATTGCCCATGGTGATACATATGTCTGGAACAAATGGGGGGGCTGTGTTTTTGCCTATGCATATACCTGTTTTAGTGGCAGGTCTAACATTAGGTAGCACTTTGGGATTTATTATTGGTATTCTTTCTCCTATTATTAACCATATGCTAACTGGTATGTCCCCCCCATTCCAATTTATTGGATTATGCTGGTAGAATTAGCTCTATATGGTTTGGTTTCTGGATTTTTATATAGAAAGGCTAAAATGACACTGTGGCCTTCTTTGATTATTAGCATGATCATAGGTAGACTTGGTGGCGCTTTAATGGTAATTATATTGGGATTAGGTTTTGGAATGAAAAATATTCCGCCCCTTAATATATACATTAAAGCTGCAACTATAACAGCTTTGCCTGGTATTATAATTCAACTTGTTTTTATTCCAATGATAATTAAGGCCTATGAAAAAAATAGAGACTCTGTAATATGGTAAAAAAATAACTTACAATTTGGGGGGGACTGTCCCCCCAGATTGTAAGTTATTTAATATTTAAACTCTGATATAGTTTTTCTCAATTCTATTTGTTTTCTAAACAATTGCCTGAAAATAAAGTCTCTTTTAGAATCTGGTATATCTGTGTAATAATAATCAAAGTATTTATAAGGTCCAAAATCATAAATCTTCG
>JMBV01000149.1_pt1 | contig 26854 bp, 53 predicted proteins | sample 616531 | NCBI WGS metagenome assembly JMBV01 (sample SAMN02727904, study PRJNA239997) | anaerobic digester metagenome | biome: anaerobic digester; isolation source: mesophilic anaerobic digester inoculated with municipal waste water sludge... | place: Germany: Bielefeld University, CeBiTec ...
AGACCCCTTTATAGTGATATGGCCAATTATCAAGTACAGATTACGACCCCCCCTAAAGACATAGTCATAGCCTCTAGTGGCAATATATTATCTGAAAAAAAACAGGGGGGGGCATAAAAAAAACATACCATATTGAGGGAAAATTAATTAGGGATTTTGCTTGGGTGGCCAGTCCTAATTTTAAAATTAGGGAAATAGAGGCAGAAGATACATTAATAAAACTGTATTCTCTGGAAACAGATGTAGAAGTAGAGAAATTTTCTTTAGAAGTAGGAAAGGATTCTATAGAAATCTTTAATCGAATATTTGGAAAATATCCCTATGGTCAATATTCCATAGTAATGACAGAATTCCCTACAGGAATGGAGTATCCAGGATTAGTTTTTATAGGGAAGGAATTCTTTCAAAAATACTATAAAAACCAATTAGAAATTGTCATAGTCCATGAAACAGCCCATCAATGGTGGTATGGGGGGGTAGTAGGTAATGATCAAATAGATGAGGCTTGGCTAGACGAAGCTTTAGCTAGTTATTCGGAAGTCATATATATGTCTGAAAGATATGGAGAAGAAAAGGGAAAGGAATACTATGATTATTCTCTAAAAACCAGCTACGAATATGGAAAAGATATTATATCTCAAGACAAAAGAGTATTAAAACCTCTAAGCGAATTTAGTGGCTGGGATGATTATGGGCTATTGGTATATACTAAAGGAGCCATGTTTTTAGGAGAAATAGAAAGGGAATTTGGAAAAGAAGCATTATATGATATATTGAATAAATATTATAATCAATATAAATTTTATATAGGGACAACAGAGGATTTTTTTAAAAATATGTGAGGATATTACAGGGACTTCCTTTGGAGAAAGGGCAGAGGAATGGTTATATGGGGAATAAAAAGCTAGTGGCTCCTAGGTATATCCTTAGGGACTGCTATTTTCTATATAACTTCTAATAATTTTAACCTGTATAGCAGGATTTAATTTCCCCCCCTTGATTTTACCTTATTTAGGGATATAATAAAGATAGATGTGGTTGGAATAATCCTTTTTATTTTATCATAATATCTTATGGTCATTTATCTTGGGGACGTGATAAGTTTTGAAGGAAAAAAAGAAAATATATCGTTCTCAAGGCCTTAAACAACAATGTTATTTTGGCAAAGGACATAAGTTAGATGAGGAAATTGTATTAGTGGGGAAAGGCATTGGCTTTGGGAAAAGAGATGGGAATGTGGTTCATCTCAATAAAGAAGATGTAGAAAAGACCTTTTATCTTTCAGATCCAAAAACAAAAAAATAAATATGAACAATTAATGAAGGGCACAAATAGAAAAGTAATAGGTGTTAGTGAAGAGATAATAGCCATAGCTGAAAAAGAATTTGGTCCCTTAAATCCCAATATACACATTGCCTTAGCAGATCATATAGGCTTTTCCCTAGAGAGAATAAAAATGGGTTTGGAAATTAGCAATCCTTTTATATATGAAATTAAGGCCTTATACCCTAAAGAATATAAAATAGGAGAAATAGGTCAGGGAATCATTAAGGATAGATTAATGTTTACTATTCCCGAATCAGAAGTAGGATTTATTGCTCTTCATATTCATTCGGCACGGGAAAATAAATTAGTAATAGATGCAATTCAAGATACTAAATTTTTAATGTCTTTAATAAACATAATTGAAGAGGATCTATCTATTAAATTAGATAATAGTGGGTTAGTATATAGTAGATTAATAAACCATTTGAGAGCAGGTATTAATCGCATGGAAGAGGGTAAGCATATAGAAAACCCATTATTAGATGTAATAAAAGAAAAATTTATAGAATCTTATGTTTTAGCAGAAAAAAATAGGGGGGGTATATATTAACAAAGAAAAGAATATCCATGTATTAGATGATGAATTAGGATATATAGCCCTTCATATAGAAAGAATAAAAAAAATTCTAATATTTAAAGCGTGTTACTGAGTAAAATCAGGCATAAGCTTTTAATACATTTCTAGTGTATTAATTAGCTTATGCCTTTTTATTATTTAAAAGAAAGGGGGATAGAATATAGTTAAGTTTTTAATACAAATTAAGGGAGGTATAGTAAATGAGAAGCTTTTTTGGTAAACTTCAAAAATTAGGTAGAGCTTTAATGCTACCAGTAGCTGTATTACCTATTGCAGGGATCCTTTTAAGACTTGGGGGGGCTGATGATGTATTAGATATTCCATTTATAGCCTCAGCAGGAGATGCCATACTAGGAAATCTTCCAATTATTTTCGCCATAGGTGTGGCTGTAGGATTTGCTTTTGACAATTCTGGAGCTGCTGGTCTAGCTGGTGTAGTAGGTTATTTTGTTTTAACAGCGGGAGCACAAGTAATTAACGAAACAATTAATATGGGTGTACTTGGTGGTATTATAGCAGGGGGGGTAGTTGCAGGGAATTTATACAATAAATATCATGATATTAAATTACCAGAATGGTTAGGATTTTTTGGTGGGAAGCGATTTGTTCCAATTGTTACAGGTTTAGCATCTATTATATTAGCACTTATATTTGGCTTTATTTGGCCACCTATTCAAAGTGGCATAGATGCAGCAGCTAATTGGATGATAGGCGCTGGGGCATTAGGAGTATTTATGTTTGGTTTCTTAAACAGACTTCTAATTCCAGTAGGCCTACACCATGTTATTAATAATATAGTATGGTTTATATTTGGAGAATTTGGCGGAAGAACTGGAGATTATGGAAGATTCTTAGCTGGAGACCCAAGTGCTGGAATATTTATGGCAGGATTTTATCCTATAATGATGTTTGGATTAATAGGTGCAGCATTAGCCATGTACAAAACAGCTAAGCCAGAAAATAGGAAACAGGTCAGTGGTGCATTATTCTCTGTTGGATTTACTTCATTTTTAACTGGGATTACTGAGCCAATAGAATTTCTATTTATGTTCTTAGCACCATCCTTATATTTAATTCATGCTATATTAACAGGTTTAGCCTTGGCAGTATCCTATATGCTAAATATCAAACACGGCTTTAGTTTTTCAGCAGGTGCTATAGATTATTTCCTATATATGAAATTAGCCACTAATGGATGGCTGTTAATTCCTGTAGGAATAGTTTTTGGGCTACTTTATTATTTTATTTTTGTATTTGCCATTGAAAAGCTAGACTTACCTACTCCTGGTAGAGTAGATGAGGAAGGGGAAGGTTTAGACAAAATAATCGAGGAGAGAGGCATGGGTGGCATGGCTTTGGCCTATATTGAAGCTCTTGGTGGAGCAGATAATATAGAAGAAGTAGATGCTTGTATTACAAGGCTAAGACTAATACTAAAAGATACAGGGAAAATCAATGAGGAAGAAATAAAAAAAATTAGGGGGGGCATCAGGAGTATTGAAACCATCAGGTAAAAATGCTCAGGTAATTATAGGGACTAGAGCTGAAATTGTAGCAGGAGAAATTAACGATTCTCTAAGATTATTAAAAAAAATAAAAATATAGTGGCCTCTAGGCCACTATATTTTACTGGAGGAATAGCATGGTTAAGAGAATATTAGATTTAAATCCATCAGATATAAAAAAATATGGAAAAACAAGAAAAGTTATTGAGTATAAAAATGGCAGAGGGAAGGACTATAATCAGCGAAATTATAACCATAGCCCCCCCACCCTTACTTGGAGATATAAGCAATGTGGAATTAGCCTCAGCTTTTGGTGCAGATATATTATTGTTAAATATGTATGATGTAAATAATCCTAGAATTGAGGGGGGGCTTCCCATAGAAGAAAATCATAAAACCATAGAAACAGTAAAAAAATTTAACCGGAAGATTAGTAGGAGTAAATCTAGAACCAGTAGATTTAGATGAAAAAGTATATAACAGAGTGGGATTAAGTGAGGGAAGACTGGCAACAGTATCTAATGTAGAAAAACTTATAGCAGAGGGAGCAGATTTAGTATTATTGACTGGCAATCCTCAAGTAGGTGTAACAAATAAAGCTATTATTAAATCTATAATAGAAATTAAAAAAAGCTGTAGGGGGGGATAAAATAATAATTGCAGCAGGTAAAATGCATGGAGCTGGTAGCATAGCAGAATCTGGTAGCAATATTATAGAGAAAGAGACAATAAAAGATTTTATAGAAGCTGGAGCTGATATTATTTTAGTTCCTGCACCAGGTACAGTACCAGGTATGACAGTAGAAATTGTTAGGGAATTAGTAGAGTACATTCATTTTCTTGGTAAAATAGCCCTTACATCCATAGGCACATCTCAAGAGGGAGCAGATGAATATACCATTAGAAATATTGCCCTATATAGCAAAATGACAGGTACAGACATTCACCATATTGGAGACTGTGGCATAGGACCTGGTATGGCTATTCCAGAAAACATAATGACTTATTCCATTGCCATTAAGGGGGGGAAAAGGCATACCTATAGGAGAATGGCTAGATCTGTAAATAGATAAATATCACCCCATTGACAAAAGAAAAATAATATTGTAAAATTAATTAGTGGAAACAAATTTCGCACCCGTAGCTCAGCAGGATAGAGCAGCACCCTCCTAAGGTGTGTGTCGGGGGGTTCGACTCCTCTCGGGTGCACCAAATACGATACTTAAAGGCAATAGGCAGTATTGGCAAAACGCGATTTAACCCTTTTTTTAGCCCTTAAGAAAAAAATTAACCCTATCAATTTTAAGATAGGGCTTTTTTTAATCAAATATTTGATTTAGTAGTTCTACTTCTTTAGCTTTAGTATCATTTAATACATGAGCATATATTTCAGTAGTCTTGATAGAACTATGACCTAATAATCTGGACACTGTAAGCAATGACGCACCGTTTTCTATGAGTTTAGTAGCATAGGTATGCCTTAGGGCATGAAACTTAATATAAGGGATGTCAGCAGCCTTTAAAGCCCTTTCCCATGAAGTTCTTAGGTTCTTAGCATCAATATAGGTTCCAGTAGTAGAAGGGAATAATAAATTATTATCAGTATATGCAGGGCCTAGCTTTAACTTTTCTTCTTTAACCAAAATATCTAATTTAGACAATTCTTTAACTAAAACTTTAGGCAATGGTACCTCTCTATTGGAACTCCTGGTCTTAGGTTGAGTTACCCGCAATTCATAGCTATAATTATCCTCGTCTTTAAATACCTTTACATTCCTTACACTTTTATTAATTCTTACCATATCATCATATATGTCGGATTTTTCTAATGCTAATATCTCTCCCATTCTAGCACCAGTTAATAAAGCAAACATAACTATATACCTTAATTTTACATGACCTAAACTATCTGTTAATTTATTAATCTCATCATCTGTTAAAGTTTCTATAGATTGAATATCGTCTTGTATATTTTCTTCATCATCTCTAGGGATCTTTAATCCTGTCATTGGATTTTTAGCTACATAACCTTCGGTTTCTGCATATCTAAAGAACTTGTTTAGTAGTTTGTGGACACTAGCAATTTGGGAATAGCTTTTACCATTTTCCAATAATTCATTATAATATTTCTGTATAGGTAATTTTTTTAATATCAAATATTATCAACCTACCTAATTGTGTATCCTGAATATAGTTTCTATAAATGGATTCATATCTTTCAAAGGTAGATGTTTTGTTACCTGAATATCGTTCTATATCCCATAGCCAAGTATACATAGCCCTTTCTAAAGATTGTGAGGCTAAATCTGGGTTTAATCCACTTTCTATAGATTTTTCATATTCTTTTTTTCTTTCTTTCAGCCTCTGTCTTAGTCTTGCCATAGAAAGTTTTCCTAATAGGCTTACCCTTACTATCGTACCCTATAGTTAATCTAGTACGATAGTAATTGTAACCATCTATATGGGTATTGGTTTTAGGTTGCCTAGCCATATTTACCCCCCCTCCCTTATTCTACATTTAACCATTTTTTTAATCCTAGATATATCCCTATCATATTTTAAGGCTATATCTTCAATACTCATGCCATCATTAAAGTCCTTTTCAATAGCTTTTCTCGTTTGGCGATATTTTTTTTCTGCCTATTCGCCTCCTGCATACTTTGACAAGCTGGGCAGTCTCGCTGATTTCCATGTTTATAAATAAATAAGTTTCCACAGCTGCAATATTTTATATTATCATCAGTTTTTCCTAACATTAATATTCCTAATTGAAAATAAGCTATCTTTATAAGATCCATTGTATATGGTACCATTTCATACTCTTTCTTTTTCCTATTATATTTCATTTTTAAATTTATGTCTGAATTGCCCCCATACAGTATTAGCAAAATCTTCCTTAAGTCTTGCAATGTCATTGTTATAAAAATTTAGAATTGCCTCATAAGTGGTATTGTTTTTTTATAAAGTCTAAGTCATTATTCTCAAGGCCATAGTAAACGTTAAAGTGATTATATAGTGCTCTAATCCTTTCTTTGAACCTTAATATACTGAAACCAAATATTGGTTGTTTGGTATCAGTGAACAAGTGATCATCAACATATGGCAATCCATATATATTGCACCATTCAACAATTTCATCTGCAAACAGTAGTTGAGACTCTCCACTCATACCATCATCATCGCCAAAGCCTTTACCATCAACGAGTTTTTTTTAGATAAATTTAAAAGGTCGAATAAAATACATGTGTCATCAAAGCTTGTTTCTCTACTTTCTTTAGACATGTTCTCACCTATTATATACCACTCTTTATTGAATGGGGGGGTACCTATGTCTGGGTCAAGAGATTTAAAGGAGCCTTCTAATAACTTTAAATTATATTTTTCAAACTTTGTGTTTAAAATATTTACTTTTTGTAACGAGCCATTATATTTTAGGTATTCAAAATGCAAATTATCACCTCCATAAATGTAACGGAAAATGTAACGATAAAAATTATGATAGCGTTACTATGTTTGATATTATTGTACCATAGACAAATGAGTTTTACAACGTAAGGAGGTGGAATAAATGAATAATCTTAGAAAAACAAGAGAAAAAGGGGGTTTTACTCAGCTTGATTTAGCTAAAAGAGCAGATATAACTCCATCAGACATATCTAAGATAGAAAATAATAAAATATATGCTTACCCAGGGTGGAGGGACAGATTGGCTAAAGCATTGGAAGTAGACGAAAAAGAAATATGGCCAGATGATTAAAACAAAATAGGAATAAATTAGACTCTTTGATGTTACTGAAAAGTATTTCCGAAGAAGAAAGGGGGGGATTTCTATGGCTAGAAACAGGGAGAAAAATAGAGAGAAAAAGAAAAAAAAGAAAAAAATGCTAAGTAGGCAAAATGAATTTGGGATACAAGATCCAACACCTTTTGAGGCAGTAAGCCTAATGATAAACAAGGAGAGGGGGGGAAGATCAATGAAAGATAAATATTTAATGTCAATTACAGAGGCTAGTAAGTATTTGGGATAGGGAGGGACAAGTTATACCAAATAGTTAGAAGTGAGCCAGATATACCAGTACTAAGGATAGGAGATATAACTAAAATAAATGTGCCATTATTTGAAGATTGGTTAGATAAGGCTACTAAAGAAGGGCGAGAGCTATAGGGGGGGGTGAAATGATGAATAAGTATAATTTAAACAAAAAGATTTAGGACTAGCCCATGAACTTGCAGACCTTTATTATTGGATGGATGTAGATTGTAGGGTTGTAAGTGGCATAGATAAAGAAAGACTATATGCAGAAAAAAACAAGGAATAAAAACATACATTGGATGGCCCTCGAATTGGTAGAGGCTAGATTCCGTAATGAATATCGGAGAAATAAAATTAACATAGGTTAATATAAAATAAATTAAAATTAATATTTTCTAAGTTAAGATAAAAATAACTATTGACTTATACATTAATTAAAGTTAATATAATATTAGCGATGATTAATAAACAGGAAAGGAGGCTAAGCAAATGACAAATAGTGTCCAATTAGAAAATGGTTACACTAGGATAGCAAATGAAGTATTAGAAGTTATTTATGGAACCAATTTTAATGCTACACAATTAAAGATAATTTTATGTGTCATTAGATATACCTACGGTTTTAATAGAAAATCGCACACTCTTTCAGTGAATTTTATTAGCAAAGCAACAGGAGTTTCAAAAAGATATATTTCTAATGAACTTCAAAAACTGATCAAAGCTAATGTTATTTTAGTCATTAAGAACTATACAGTAACTAATAGTAGAGAATTGCAGTTAAATAAAAATCATCAAGAATGGATTGGGTATAGAATGGTAGTTCGTGAGATGAAGGATTGTTCACCAGATGAAGAACAGTTCAACACAACAGGCGAAGGATTGTTCAGTACAACAGGTGAAGGATTGTTCTACCAAGAAAAACAAATTAAAGAAAATATTAAAGAAAGTAAAGCAAATTCTTTTTCTGTAAAGGCTACTACCAAAAAAAACTAATGATAATTATGAAGATTTCTTTGAAGAAGTATGGAAATTGTATCCAAATAAAAAAAAGGTAAATCAGCAGTTAGCAAAAAAAAGCAAGAAAGCCATATATGAATTAGGTAAAGATGAGATGGTAAAAGCTATAAATAATTATAAAAAAGACTTGGAGAGTAACCCATGGAAGGACCCTATGTATGGATCTACATTTTTTTAATGGAAGGTATGAGGATTATCTGGACGAATCCAATTCTGGATTGGCAGAGGATACAGAAAATCAAGTTGTTCCTACAGGGAAAATAAGAATAATGACAGATGAAGATATTGAGAGATATAACGAGCAAAGAGTGGTGATTAAATGATACAAGAAATAAAAAAAATAGAGTAGGTCAAGAGGCAGAAAGAATAATTGCACAAGGATTAGGGCTAGTAAGGGTAGGGAAAAAGTACAGATGCCCTAATGGTATAGTCCATAAGAATGGAGATAAAAACCCTAGTATGAGTTGGGATCCTGATGCACTTCAATTTTATTGTTTCACTTGTGGAAAGAAGATAGATATATATGAGTACTATAGGAAATATGAAGGACTAAGTCATAAAGAGATATTGGAAAGATTTAATTTAGAGCAAAAGGTCACCCCCCCAAAAGTGGGGTTACCTAAAGCAAAGGAAAAGCCTAAGACAGTAAAAAAACAAGAAAGAAATTAAAGCTAACGTAAGTCCTTTACAGGACAATCAAGTCAGATATTTGCTAAGTAGAGGAATTAATAAAGAGACACAGTCTTATTTTAAGCTAGTAAATATAGATGGCAATATTGGGATCCCTTACTATGAGGATAATAAAGTAGTGGGGGGATTAAGATAAAAAAATATAAAAAAAAGAGAACCCTAAATACTTTTCGATAACAGGGTCCGAATTTGGTTTATATAATAAACAAAATATTAAAGATATGTCTACCCTTATTATAACAGAGGGAGAGCTAGATTGCAACATCATTTATCAATGCGGGTATTCAAATGTTACGTCAGTAGGAACAGGTGCTAATTCATTAGATAAGTTATTCGAACAAGAAAGAAAATTTTTTTTAATTCATTTGACTCTATAATTTTACTAAGTGATAACGACGATGCTGGGCAAAACATGGATAAGGCTTTTATTGAGGAATTTGGATATAAGATTAAATTACCAAATAAAGATTTATATAAAGATTGCAAGGACATGAACGAAGTGTTTTTAAAACATGGGCAAGGACAGATTAAAAAGATAGTCAATAGTGCTGCAGTAAAGATTGAAGGGTTAAGGGATTTAGATATAAGACCATATGAAGGAGTAGAGGCTATTGAAGGTAGTTATATACCTACAGGATTACCTAGTATAGATTTTGCAATAAATGATTTAGCTCCTGGATTATTGACATTAGTTACTGGTAGAAGTAATGGAGGAAAATCTACCCTAGTAAACCAGATTATTGCCTCAGCAATTGACAAAGACAACAAAGTTTTATTAATAACAGGTGAAGGAATACAAGAAATAATTATAAATAACTTATACAGGTCTATCATAGGGAGAAATGAAGATTATTACGAATATAAAAAAAATCAATAGAAGGTACTTCAAAGAGCCTAAAAAAAAGAAATATTAAAAGCCTTGCAGATGTGGCATAAAAATAAGTTTACCTTATTTAATAAAGGTGAGTCAAATTTAAAAACAACAGAAGAATTATTTGAGCTAATAAGCAGTGAAGTAAAGGCTAATAAATACAATTTAGTAGTTATAGATAATCTGATGAGTATTTTATCAGTCGAAAAAGCAAGTGAGAAACTGGAAGCACAGGCTGATTTTGCTCAGAGGTGCTGCGACTTAGCTAAAAGTGAACAGATACACATAATCTTAGTCCTTCATCCTAATAAGCAAGTGCAGAAAGGCCAAACTATGGAATTTGAAAATATATCAGGGAGCAGCGATCTATACAACAAGGCAGATAATATAATTGCAGTAAAAAGAAACTATGACAGTGAGAATTTAGCACAAGGTATTAGTGGAGAAATAGAGGTATTGAAAAATAGATATTTTCCAGATTTACCAAAGGTAAAAACTCATTATGAAAAGGAAACAGGCATGTTATTAGAAATAAGTGAGGAAACAGGAGATTATTTAGCATATAGCTTTAAATGGAGACAGTACCTAAATGGGATACAAGCTGAAATAGAGGTCCCAGAAGGATTCCACGAAGTTAAGGGTATGGTTGATTTTAAGTAAATGGGAGGGATGTAGGGATGTGAAGCTGTAAATAGGTTACTCTATAAGGCAGTAAGAGATAATTGCAAGGGGGGGTTCTAACTTGGAATATCCTTTCGTATGACGAAATTCGTTGAACGAGTATAAAGTTATTAATTTAATGAGACTCCTGACAAGTAGGAGGTGGTGTATGAATTTAAAAAAAGAATTGCCAGAAGATGAGCAGATGAAATTGTTACAGAACAAAGAAATTCCAGAAAACAAGGAAAAACTAATACTGCATAACCTAAGGTTGGTTATGTGGGTAGCACAAAATATCACACACCAGGGAAAACAGAATTAGATGATCTATTTCAAACAGGAGTATTAGGACTCATGGATGCCATAGATAAATATGATCCAAACAAAGGAGCTAAGTTTTCGACAGTTGCAGTATGGTATATACAAAATTTTTTTAAGGGATAATATGTTTAACTTTAACAGTGATATATCATTGGATCAGCGTAGGGGTGGAAGATGGGGATATAACATTGTTAGATACATTGGAGGATGGAAACATTAATGTAGAACTTGAGGCTATGGGAAAAGTATTTCTTGAACAGTTTAAGGAACGCTTTAAGTTTAAGTTAACTGAACTAGAATACAAGACATTTATCTTATTTTATATTTATGGATATAGTACACAAGAATTAGCCACAAAACTTAATGTAGCTGAAAGAGATATAGTAAACGCAAGGAATAGGGCCAAAGAGAAGATTAGGACTGATATGTTCACAAAACAACTAAGGAATGAAATCAACTATAGGACAAGTTTTATAAGGGGGGTGGATTATTCACAACCTAAAGTTACAGGTGGTATAAGATCATCACCAGTAGAAAGTATAGTCTTGGAAAGGGAAAGAATGGAGAAAAGGTTACGAAAACTAAGGAAGGGAGAAAAACTAAATGAGGTATGCAACACAAATATTTGAGGAACAGGAAGACCTAAAACCAAAGGTAAGGAAATTAAGTGCATTAAAGAACCTAGAAAAAAAAGGCTAAAGGGTAAGGGGGGGCATGATGCAGAATACTTTAAAAGCCAGATAGAAGAGTTAGAAAATCAAATATTACAAACAAGGAAGGGGGGGATTAAATAATGTTAGAAAGAGATTTAAAAGTTAAAAGAATTTAATAATGCTAGATGGATTAGTAAGAGGAAAACAAAGAGATTATAAAGAATTTATGACAGAGAATAAAGAGACTATTGTATCAAATGAACTACTAACTATTTTATCAAGTAGAGGGGGGGATCTAACTAAATATGTAAAAGAAATACCAGTTACTACAGGTAATGGGACATACCCATATATGAAACTACAAGATTTAGAATTAGCAGAAGTGGCAAAGTTAGAAGATAATCCTAGATTACCAGAGGCAGACATAATCAATATAGAATATGAACTAAAAACATATAGAGGCCAGATCCCAATATCAATTGAAATATTGCAAGATGCAGAGGATATGGGAATAGACTATGGGGAAACATTAGCAGAATATTCAAAGCAAATAGATATTAATACTAAGAATAGAGAGATTATAAATTTATTTAAAAATGCAGAATTAAAAACAATAACAGGAAAAGATGGATTGACAACATTAATTAATACAGGGTTTATATCAGCTTATGAGATAAAACTGTTTATATCAGCATCACTATATGATCTATTAGATAAAGCTAATGCTATAGACTATACAAAGGGTTATCCAGAGTACAAAGGTAAGGAAGTCATAAAGATAGACGATACATCAATAGGAACCAGTGAAGGGGGGGATTTAGTAGGGTTTGTAGGGGGGGACAGTATGCACTATATACACCTATTCGATAGAGAGTTTGTAACATTAAAGTTTATGAATAACATTGAATTTGGTAAACAGTTAGCGATAGCGACTAGGTTCGATACTAAGGTAGCAGATGCAGATGCAGGATACTATATAACATTTACAGAATAGCTACAAGCTAGTAATTGCAAGGGTTACAAGCCCCGTCCTATTCGACAATATGCAACAATGGAAGAAGCAAGGGAGATGGAAAAATCTCCAAGTGTACGAGCCTCCACTTTTTGAGTTAAGGGGTGATATGGTGGAATATGAAAAAAATGATAAAAAAAGTACAAAAGAAAAGTTAAAGCAGATATGAAGGCATTAGGAGTATATCAAAAAGAATTCGATACTATAATTGACATTTATGCAGGAATGTTAGCCCAATACGATATATTAACTCAAAGATTAATAGATAATAATTTAGATATAGAAGTAGAAACTCAAAGGGGTGGAACTAGAAAATCAGCTACAGCTACAGCACAGGAGAAACTAAGAAACGATATTATCATGTATACAGATAGATTGATGCTAAATCCTAAAGCATTACTTAATGCAAGGCTAGAAGTAGGAGAAGAACCTTCTAAGTTAGCAGAGGTATTAGCAGCATTAGAGGAAAGGTGATTTAATGAACGAGCTAAAAAGAAAAGGTTAAAGAATAAAGTTATAAAGCAGATGGAAAGACAAGTAAATTACTATAGGGCCTATGATCATTTAGTAAATATTTATGTAAGTATGATAATCCATAAGGAAGAAATAGGAAAGCAATTACAAATAACAGGAGATCCAGAAGAAAAAGCCATACTAATATCTATACTTGATAAATTAAACGAGGATATAGAAGAATATAAAGAGCAATTATGCCTTTAGTCCTGAAATGACTATAAACTTATTCCATTAATTGTTTAAGCAGGTCCTGGGCATGACGTTAAAAGGCTCAATCTTTCATAAAACAGGTCTCCCCAATTTTGGGTAACCCCAGTCCTGGGCATGACGTTAAAAGGCTCAATCTCTCCAAATAGGGAAATGAGGTGAAAAAGATGGATTTATTTGAAAAGTTACTAGAAGATGAGGAATACAGTGGGCTTTTAGATGAATATTCAAGAGTTTACAGCAAGATCTTAAACGAAACTCCAATATTTAAAAGAAAGAAAATAATGGGGGGGTTAGTAGGAGAATTATTAGAGATTCAAGGAGAAGTATTTAGAAGGAGGTTTGATTTTTAGTAGACGATGCTTTGGATGCAAAAGAAAGCAGGTGAATAGATGAGTAAAAATATTCGAGGGATTACAATAGAAATTGGAGCTTCTACTTCAGGGCTTGACAAGGTATTGGCAGATGTAAATAAACAATCTAGGGAAATAAATAAAGAATTAAGGGATGTTAATAAACTTTTAAAATTTAATCCTAATGAAACTGAATTACTTCGTCAAAAACAAAAACTTTTAGGCGACCAGGTAGGAGCCACTAAGGAAAAATTAGATAGGTTAAAGGATGCAGAAAAGCAAGTCCAGGAACAATTTAAACAAGGCAAAATATCAGAAGAACAATATAGGGCATTTCAAAGGGAAATAGTCGAGACAGAGTCCAAACTAAAGCATTATGAAAATCAGCTAAAAGAAGTAAATAAAGAAAACAATGCACTTGCACAGAGCATGGAGGCAGCATCAGGTAAATTAAATGATGTAGGCGAGAAAATGGGGGGGACATTGGAAGGGACCTAAACAAAAAGGTAACTTTACCCATAGTTGGTGTAGGAGTTGCAGCAGCAAAATGGGAATGGATTTTGACAAGTCTATGGCAAATATAGGGACTCTTATACCTCAACAAGGGGGGGAGAGACTTAATGAGTTAAAAGGAAATATCCAAGACGTTGCTATAACTACAGGAAAGTCTACTGATGATATAGCAGATGGAACCTATAACGTTATATCAGCCTTTGGGGATGCAGCAGACACAATGGATAAGGTAGAAATAAACGCAAAAGCAGCTACAGCAGGATTAGCCGATACATCAGATGCTTTAAACCTTTCTAGTGCAGTTATGAAGGGATTCGGAGATACATCAGCAGAGGCAAACGAAAGAGTAATGGATTTAGCTTTTAATACAGTAAAGTTAGGACAAACCTCTTTTAAAGACTTAGCCAGTTCCATTGGTAAGGTAGTTCCTACTACAAATGAATTAAAAATATCCCAAGAGGAAATGTTTGCAGTATTTGCTACAGGTACAGGGGGGGTAACAGGAAATGCTAGTGAAGTTTCTACACAATACCAAGGAGTATTAAAAGCACTGATGGCACCTACAGCCTCTATGACTAAGCTAATGGAAGAAATGGGATATGCAGATGGTAAAGCTATGATTGCAAAAGAAGGCTTAGCAGGGACAATACAGGCTATAGTGGACAAAACTAAAGAGACTGGGGGGGAGCCTTTACAGAAATACATTGGTTCCATACAAGGTCAAGTATTAGCATTAGCTTTAGCAGGTGAACAATCCGACGTATACGCAGATAAGTTAGAACAGCTAAAGAATTCTAGTGGAGCCATGGAAGAGGCTTTTAAAGAACAAACGGAAGGAATAAATGCTACAGGCTTTACATTTGAGCAATCTATGAGGAAAATGCAAGTAGCAGGTCAAAAATGGGAGATACATTGGCACCTGCATTAGCTAAAGTGGCAGACATAATATCTAATCTAGCAGATAAATTATTAGAAATGGATGATGGTACTAGAAAAGTTGTAGTAGTAATGGCAGGATTAGCAGCAGCTATAGCACCTGTTTTAATATTAGGCGAGAAGATGGCAAAGGGTGCAAGTGCAATAATAGGATTAGGAGCAAAACTAGCTCCAGCAATAGGATCAGTCAATCTCCAATTTGTAGCCGTAGCAGCACCAATTGCAGCAGCAATAGCAGTAGGGGGGGTACTCTTGTACAAAACTGGGATAAAATAAAAGAAACAGCAGGACAGCTAAAAGATGCAGTAGGAGAAAAATGGGATAATATTAAAAAGAAAACAAGTGAAACTTGGGAAAATATGAAAACTACTACTAAAGATAAATGGGAAGATATAAAGAAAAAAAACATCTGACACAGCAGAAAACATAAGAAAAACTGTAGGGGGGGATAAATGGGATAATGTAAAAAAAAGAAAACATCTGATGTATGGGAGAATATGAAAAAGGATACATCCGACAAATGGAGCAATATTAAATCTACAATAGAGCAGAATGGTGGGGGGGGATAGAAGGAATAATAAAAACTTCTACAGGAGCATATAAAAGAGTTTGGGAAGAAACATTTAATCTAATGGATCGACTCACAGGTGGAAAAATGAGCGATATTTCTAAATCTGTAAGTGATGGACTAGATAAAATTAAAGGTTTCTTTAGTGGGTTAAAATTAAAACCAATTGAGATTCCAAAACCTAAGTTACCACACTTTAGTATAAGTGGAGAATTTAGTTTAAAACCTCCAAGTGTACCACGTATAAATGTAGACTGGTATGCAAAAGGTGCTATATTTGATGGGCCGCAAGTGATAGGTGTAGGTGAGGCAGGGCCAGAGGCAGTATTGCCAATTGAAAAACTTGCAGGGATATTAGCCGATACAATGGATAAATTAGGGTATTCTAGTAACCAATCAGTAGGAAATGAATTCGATATAAACGCTCTAGCAAAATTAATAAATAATTCAGATAAAGAAACAAAATTATACCTAACAGTTAAAGTAGGAGAGGATACCTTAACTGACAAGGTGGTTTCTAATATAAATAGGCAAAGCAGAATTAATGGCGAAACAGTAGTAATTGTGTAGATGGGCGAAAAAAAATGACCTCATAGAACGGCCTACAACGCACGATTAAGCCATTAGCTATATAATAATATGGCTTTGGAAACACCTTCCCAAAGTGGGAATGTGGTAAGAACAGAAACAAACCTAATGCCCGAACAATAAAGGTAGGAAACTAATCCTACCTTTTATTATTTCTCATATTCCATAATATCCCCTGGTTGACAATCCAGAGCCTTACATATCTTACTTATAGTTTCAGTTGTAACAGTTTCTCCTTTACTTAACTTTGCTAAAGTAGGAGCAGATATATCAGCCATAGTAATTAGATCAGTTTTTTTGGAGCCCTTTCATAGCTAGTAATGCAAAGAGTTTATTATATTTTATAGGCATACTAACACCTCCTTTATAATTAATAGATTTTACATTCCTCCAAGGGTACTCACTTTACGAGTATCCCTATCTTCATCTTCTATAATCCTTGCCTAACGAGTTCATGACCTTACTAGTAGCCCCCCCATCTTTGCCATATTATGAATATCTCTGTACCCTCTATATCAGTATAAGCTAATATTACATAAGTGTCAATTAATATTATATAAATTAAAATGAAAATAACTATTGACTTATATATTAATCAATGTTAATATAATATTAGTGATAGCTAATAAATAAAAAAGGGAGGTTAAATACATGAATTGGTACACAAAGGATCAAGCATTAGGCTATATGATTATAGGGGCTAAAGAGATGGGGCTATCAGAGGAAGTAATTAAGGAACTAATATATAAGACAGAGGATAAGATGGAAACCTGGACAGAGGAATGGGCTGAGCAAAGGTATGAAAAATTTATAAAGGGGTGAAAATATGGACATTAAATACTTAAAGGAATATTTAAGCCTTTGCATTAAGTTTGAACTAAATCCTTCATGGAATGGATTAAGTATGTTTAAAGAAATTAGAAAAGGTATCCACTAAGCGACCAAGCCTATAAGTGAATACCAGAACCAAGTCCCAAATTGGTATAGTCAATTTAATTATATCTTATTTGGAGTAAAAATACAAAGGGGGGGAAAAGATAATGAATAATAAAGATTTATTATTAGATTTAGAGTATAACATAGAAAAAAAATTAGTTTTTTTTATTAGGTGAATGGATAGACGATTATAGTTTTAGTGAAAAACCAGATCCAAAAGCAGCTATTGACTATGCACAGTTATCAAGAAAAGACAGACATGGGGGGGAGCAGTCTATGAAATGGTTTTGGGAATATGACCGAGTGCATGAACTGGTAGAAATAGCCATGGACTATGTTAGAGATACCAGAGAACTGATAGAGGAGGCACAGGAGAATGAAAAGTAATGATTATATGTATAACCTTTATTTAGATTCATTTACTAGGACCGTAAAAGAATTTGCCGAAGATCCAGAAAATAAAAACAGTACAGATCATGTTAAGAGGGCCATACTTTATGGGGGGGTAAAGGCAATTAACGTAAAGCCTAAAAGTGATTATCTAGTAAGAGAGCATATAGAAACTGAATTTAATTTTATAAATGCAATAACAAAATTAATGGGAACTTTGACTCCAGGGGAATTTATGCAAGTATTCCCAATAGAAAAAGAATATAAGGGCCATAAATATGGGGGGGCTAAAGACTACTTTTATACTAGAGATTATATAAATACATTAGATCCAAATAAACCTATTGGCCCTGATGATGAAATATTGCATTTCCTATGGGAATACACCAATTGGGAGATTACAGAGTTTGTAGTTGCCAGTATGGAATGTATATCTAATTGGAACAGACTTAACGGGCAGCCTACTCTTGCAGATGAAATAGCAGCAGAATTAGGATTAGATTTTTTTTCACAGTCCATACAGATAATTTAGGTAATGACTTTATAATCCAAGATGGCAAAACAATAAAATTAAAAAAAACAGTAGAAAGACCCAAGTATTTAAAATTAATCAAATAAAGGTGTTGCAAATTTGGAACTCCCTACAAAGATAGAACTATAATATATGTATAATATATAAAGGAAAACAATTAGAAAGAAGGTTTGCAATATGAATAAACTTCTCACTAAGAAAGACCTTGCAGAACGTTGGCAAGTGAGTACAACAACAATAGATAGATGGGTAGAAGATGGAGTCATATCTCCTGTAAGAGGGCTACCGTCTAAAAGATTTAATCTAGAACATGTATTAAAGTTAGAAGGCACAGAGGTAGGCAGAATGTCTCCTTTAGAAAGAAAGCGACTAGAGAAGGAGATTGAAAGGTTAAATGATGCTAATGAAGAATTAAAAAGAGAAAACCAAGAATTAAAAAGCATTATAACTGAGATATTATCCTTATCTGCTAGAGCACAAACTTTACTAATTCGGAGAGAGGAAATATAGAGAGGTGCATCGTGTTTCACTACTTACCTACAATGGAGAGAACTAAGACAGAAAGCTATAAGCAAGGGAGGCAAGGATGAAATATCCCTTGCTTTTTTTTATTACCATAGTCTATAATTATGGATATATTGCATAAGGATTCGTGGTGTTTATGTAAAATATATTTAGCCCTTTTTTTAGCCCATAAGGGATAAATTAAAATAGTATTCATTAGTAAAGGATAGTAATAGAAATGTGTAAACATCAATATTATAGAAAAGATTGGGAAACTTTAGAAAACAAAATAACAATGGTGTGTGTCGGGGGTTCGATTCCTCTCGGGTGCACCAGGTGATATTTATGGACGAAAAGTATATGAGAAAAGCATTAGAAGAAGCCCATAAGGCATTGAGCACCTATGAAGTTCCTATAGGTGCTATTATTGTATATAAGGGAGAAATCATTGGAAGAGGACACAATAAAAGGGAGAGTCTAAGGGATCCATTGGCTCATGCAGAAATGATTGCTATAAAAGAAGCTAGTAAAAACTTAGGCAATTGGCGCCTAATGGGTTGTACTCTATATGTAACTATAGAGCCTTGCCCCCCCATGTGTGCAGGTGCCATAATTAACTCTAGAATAGATAGGGTAGTAATAGGGGGGGCCAGGGATCCAAAAATGGGCTGCTGTGGTTCAGTAATAAATTTATTGGATAATCCAAATTTTAACCATAGACCTACAGTAGAATTTGGAATACTAGAAGGAGAATGTAGTATTATAATCTCTAATTTTTTTCAAAGAAATTCGAAATTCGAAATTTTAAAACTTTATATTTAAACTGGAGAGATGTCCGAGAGGTTTAAGGTGGTAGTCTCGAAAACTATTGCGCAGTTTAGGCTGTGCCGAGGGTTCGAATCCCTCTCTCTCCGCCAGTTTTATTTTTTTTACACATTTTGATTTAGCGCTGTACAGCATTGCGTTGGAATTGTTAATAATTAAACAATTCAGAAAAGTCTTGACACTTGTCCAAAAAGAGTATATATTTTAATAAAATATTAAAAGGAGGATTAAAATGGGCAAAACAAATGAAGTAGAAAAAAAGAGAAAGTTTTCAATCTAGTTTTGGTCTAATAGCAGCAGCTATAGGCTCGGCAGTAGGGTTGGGTAATATTTGGAGATTCCCCCCCTATATGGTTGGAGTCAATGGAGGGGCAGCATTTTTAATTATTTATTTATTTTTTTTGTTGCACTAATTGGTATTCCTATAATGTTGGCAGAATTTATCATAGGTAGAGAGGCAAAAAAAGGATGCTATTGGCTCTTATAAGACCCTAGCGCCTAAAGAAAAATGGTATATTTCTGGTGTACTTGGGGGGGTTTTAGCAGCATTTTTTTATATTGGCTTTTTATAGTGTAGTGGCAGGATGGACCTTAGAATATTTATTCTCAGCTATATTAAATAAATTCCAAGGCCAATCCGTAGCACAAATAGGAGAAGGTTTTGGGGGGGCCTTTATTTCAGATCCCATAAGGCCTATATTTTGGCAATTTGTAGTTATGATTATTACTAGTTATGTGGTGGCTAATGGTGTAGAAGAAGGAATTGAGAAATATTCTAAAATATTAATACCTCTATTACTAGGATTAGTTATTATATTAGATATTAGAGCTATTACATTACCAGGTGGAGGAGCTGGCTTAGAATTCCTATTTAAACCAGATTTTTCAGAACTAACAGGTAGAAGTATTTTAGATGCCTTAGGCCATTCTTTCTTTTCTCTAAGTCTTGGTATGGGCATAATGGTAACCTATGGTTCATATATTAAGAAAGAAGAGAATTTAGGATCCACTGCCTTAAAAATAGGTATAGCAGATACAATAGTAGCACTATTAGCGGGAATTGCTATATTTCCTGCAGTATTTGCCTTTGGAATATCTCCAGATGAGGGGGGGCTGGTTTAGTATTTATTACATTACCTAATGTATTTTTACAAATGCCAGGAGGATATATATTCTCCATAATGTTCTTTGCACTATTGGCTTTGGCTGCTATTACTTCTACCATATCTTTACTAGAAGCAGTAACAGCTCATATAATTGAGAAGTTTAATATGGAAAGGAAAAAAAAGCTACTATAATAACTGCGGTATTGATTACATTAGTAGGGATAATAGCTTCTCTATCCAATGGGCCTGTGTTATCCCATAGAACAATTGCTGGTAGGAATATTTTTGATTTCCTAGACTATTTAACAGCTAATTACTTTTTAACCATATCTGCACTAATATCCTCCATATTTATCGGTTGGAGATTAGATAAGCAAATAATAGAAAAACAATTGACAAATGATGGTAGATTGCAAATTAGATATGTAAGATTACTATCTTTTATATTGAGATTTATAGCGCCAATTGCCATAATTATAGTATTTTTAACGGGAATAGGTGTAATTAAATTATAATATATTTGCTCATAATACAGGGACAATAGTTTTCTATTGTCCCTTTAAAAATAAAAGAGGTGATTAAATGGAAAAAAAGAGAGGGGGGGTTTAAATCTAACTTTGGCTTATTTGCAGCAGCTGTAGGTTCTGCAGTAGGTCTAGGTAATATTTGGAGATTTCCCTATATAGCAGGGGAAAATGGAGGCGCCGCATTTATATTAGTTTATTTACTTTCTGTAGCTATTATTGGATTACCTGTATTATTGTCAGAACTTACCATAGGAAGAAGTGGAAGGTCTAATCCTATAGACTCTTTCAAGAAACTAGCACCAGACAGCCCTTGGTATTTCTCTGGAATACTTGGAGTAATGGCAGCATTTTTAATCTTGGCATTCTATAGTGCCATTGCAGGTTGGACTCTAGAATATCTACTAAAAGCCATTTTAAATCAATTTGCAGGAAAAGATGTAGGGGGGAAATTGCAGATATGTTTGGTAGCTTTGTCTCCAATCCTGTAAGGTCTATATTCTGGCAATTTATAGTATTGGCTATAACCTATTATATTGTAGCCAATGGAGTGGAAGAAGGTATAGAAAAATACTCTCTATTATTAGTGCCAGCTTTAGTTATTATTATAATAATACTAGATATTAGGGCTATTACATTACCAGGAGCTTCAGAAGGTATAAAATTCTTATTTAAACCAGACTTCAGTAAATTAAATGGAAAAGTAGTATTAGATGCCCTAGGCCATTCCTTCTTTTCTCTAAGTGTAGGAGCAGGTACTATGATAGCCTATGGCTCCTATATGAAAGAAGATGAAAACCTAGGAAGATCTGCCTTAAATATTGCTTTGGCAGATACTTTAATTGCCATATTAGCAGGCTTGGCAATTTTCCCCCCCGTGGTATTTGCCTTTGGCATAGAGCCAGGTAGTGGCCCAGGACTAGTATTTATAACTTTGCCAAATGTATTTCAAAAAAATTCCAGGAGGTTATATATTCCAATTACTATTCTTTTTATTATTAGCTTTAGCAGCCATTACTTCTACCATATCTATGTTAGAATCTGTATCCTCATTTGTAATGGATAAATTTAAAATAGAGAGGAAAAAGGCAGCCCTTTATTCTACATTGGCTATATTTGTAGTGGGGGGGTTTTTGCATCATTATCTAATGGACCATTAGATAGAAAATTTCTATTTGGAGATAATTTCTTAGATTTTTTTAGATAAATTGACAGCCAATTATTTTATGACCATTGGTGCCTTAATTACCATATTATTTATGGCATGGAAATTAGATAAAAAAAACTGTGGAGGATCAATTGACTAATAAAGGGATAATAGATGCCAATTATATGGGGGGGACCTATTATTTTATATTAAAGTTTATTTCTCCCATAGCCATAATATTAGTCTTCTTAGCTAGTATAGGTAAGATATAAATAAATGCCAGGTAACCTGGCATTTATTTATGAAAACTTTTCTGATACAATAGGGATAATACATAAAAAGCAGGTGATAAAATGATTAGATTGATAACAGGAGGGGGGGCTAGATCTGGAAAATCTTCTTTTGCAGAATCCTTATTCGAAGGCAAAGAGGACGTAGTCTATATAGCCACCTCTACAATAACAGATGAAGAAATGGAAGAAAGGGTAAAATTACATAGAAAATCTAGACCAGAATATTGGCGGACCTATGAGGCAGATGTATTACTAACCCCTGCCATAGGTATGGAAAAAAAACTATTTACTAGATTGTATAACCACCTATATATCGAATATTATGTTTGAAATGACCAAAGACATAGAATATATAGATTACGAACTACAGGCCAAAATAGAAGATAGAGTCTATGATGAATTATCATACTTAATCGAGAAAATTAATGAGAAAAATTATAATTTAAATATAGTTACTAATGAATTGGGGGGGAATTCCATAGTACCAGAAAACCACCTAGCTAGAGTCTTCAGAGATATTCAAGGGAGAATAAACCAAAGGATAGGACTACTATCCCATGAGGTTTATTTGGTAGTCTGTGGCATACCGGTGAAAATAAAATGATAAAGGGATTGATATTAGGCCTTCAATTTTTAACTAGGATTCCCATAAATATACCTGTGGATTTCAATGAGGAGAATTTACAAAAAAACTGTCTTTTATTTTCCATTTATAGGCATGTTAATAGGCGGAATTGGAGGACTTGTCCATTATATATTTAGTTATATAAACTCTGATTTAGGGGGGGCAATTATGACTGTAATAATTTTAATAGTCTTAACAGGAGGCCTACATTTAGATGGATTAACAGATACCTTTGATGGGTTTTTCTCCTACAGGGAAAAGGAAAAAGTTTTAGAAATAATGAGAGATAGTAGGATTGGAGCCTTTGGAACCATTGGACTAATACTAGATATTCTGCTAAAATACATTATAATAGTCAATTTAGAAGGAAATATTCCCCCCCTAATACTAGCCCTATCCTATGGAAATAGCCGACTTGTAGTGGCATACTTAATGTCTAGTAAAAGGAATAGCAGAAAAGATGGCATAGGCCATATGTTTAGCCAAAGTAAACCAAAAAGGTACTCTTTACTAGGAGGCCTATTGTATATTATAATAATTATTATAATAAATCCACTATATCTAATTCCTCTTATAGTCAATTTTATACTAGGAGAAATAATGACTAAAATCAGCTATAAGAAAATAGATGGCTTTACGGGAGATGTCTATGGAGCTACTATAGAATTAGGGGAAATATTGTCTTTAATTATTTTTTTAGGAGGAGTTAAATGGATATAATTTTAATACGTCACGGAGAAACTGATGAAAATGTATTGAGAACCTTTAGTACAAAATCTGCACAATTAACAGAAGAAGGAGGAAAACAGATTGAAAGAATTAGGCCTTTTGTAGAAAGTCAAAATTATGATAAGGTCTATATTTCTCCCCCCCTAGATAGAACTAGGGACAGTGCTAGAATTTTAGGAGTAGAAGGGGAAATTGAAAAAAAGAATTCAGGAAGTGGATTTTGGAGATTTTGAAGGGAAAACCTATAAAGAACTGAAGGAGCTTTATCCAGAGGAAATTGAAATATGGGATAAGGACTATATAAAATATATAACCCCCAATGGAGAAAGTATTGAATTAGCCTATGCTAGAGTTACATCTTTTTTTAGAAGAGCTAGTGGAAAAAGGAGAGGATGCATTATTAGTTTGTCATGCAGGGGTTATAAAAATAGCTCTATCCTGGGTATTTGACGATTTAGATTACTTTTTCAAATTTTCTATAGAAAATGGCAGTGCCAATATTATTAGTATAGATGAAGAAGGATTTAAATATATTAAAAAAAATGAATTATACATTATAGGGGGAAACTATGGAATTGGTATTCGAAGGATTTATAAATATTATGATAGTCATATTAAATATAATTGGGTTGTTTATAATTCTACAGGGAGCAATTGTAGTATTTGCTAAATACACCAAAAATAAATTTGATTATAAAGATGAAAATCTTGGTGTAGAACTAGCCCAAGCTATGGCATTAGGTTTGCAATTTATGTTGGCGGCAGAAATTATAAATACCCTAATCCTAGATTCCTTAAAGAATTTCTGGTTATTGGGAGCCATAACTGCCATGAGAATAATCATAGGCTTAGTATTGCATTGGGAAATTAAAAATCACTAAATAAAAGGTGGCAACGTTTTGATTGCCATTTTTTCATTTCATTCATTTAAAGTGGTACTTAATAAATTCAATAAAACATCCATAAAAACAAAGAAATGTAAAATATTTTATAAATTTTTTTTATTTTGTCATAAAAACCCAAAATCTTTGATATAATATAAATAAGATTAAAAAGTCTTAAAGGGGGATTTAAATGAAAAAGCTATTGACAGGTAATGAAGCCATTGCTAGAGGAGCTTATGAATCAGGCTGTTTAATAGCCTGTGCCTATCCAGGAACGCCAAGTACCGAAATCCTGGAAAACGTTTCTAAATATAAAGAAATTCATTCAGAATGGTCTACTAATGAAAAAGTAGCCTTAGAGGTGGCCAGTGGTGCAGCTATTGCAGGTGCCAGATCCTTAGTAGCTATGAAACATGTAGGCTTAAATGTAGCAGCAGATCCAATGTTTACCATGGCCTATGAAGGTGTAAATGGTGGACTAGTTATAATAACAGCAGACGAACCAGGTATGCATAGTTCACAAAATGAACAAGACAATAGATTATTTGCACCTCATGCCAAAGTAGCCCTGGTAGAACCATCTGATAGTCAAGAATGTAAAGACTTTATAAAAGAAGCCTTTGAAATCAGTGAAAAATACGACACTCCCGTACTATTTAGAGTAACTACTAGAGTTTGCCATAGTAAGGGAATTGTAGAATTAGACGAAAGAGAAGAAAAGGGAGTCAAAGAATACACTAAAGATATTAAAAAAAATATATTATGGTTCCAGCTAATTCTAAAGTAAAACATGTGGAAATAGTAGAAGAAAGACTACCTAGATTACAGGAATATTCCAATATCACATCTTTAAATAGAATTGAGTGGAATGACAAGAAAATTGGAATTATAACCAATGGCATATCCTATTTACATGCTAAAGAAGTATTTGGGGACAATGCCTCCTATTTGAAAATTGGCTTTAGTTATCCTATGCCAGATAAATTAATAGAAGAATTTGCAGAAGAAGTAGAAACCCTATATGTAATTGAAGAAAACGAACCCTATATGGAAAACCATGTGAAAGCTATGGGAATAAATTGTATAGGAAAAGAACTAATACCAGTATGTGGGGAATTAAGCCCTGGAATTATTAGAAAATCCTTATTAAATGAAGAAGTAGAGGAAGGACATTCTCTAGACTTAAACATTCCCAATAGGCCACCAGCCCTATGTGCAGGATGCCCTCATAGAGGAATATTTTATGCAGTAAGCAGATACAAAGACAAAATAATTGCTACTTCTGATATTGGCTGTTATACACTAGGTATGGCACCACCACTAGGAGTAGGAGATACAGTAATCTGTATGGGTGCAGGTATTTCAGCTGGAATTGGCTTTGATAGAGTAAATCAAATTGCCAATAGGGACAAAAAAAGTATTTGGATTTGTTGGAGACTCTACATTTTTCCACTCTGGGATTACTGGCTTAATAGATGCAGTTTATAATGGCACTAATATGGCCATGGTTATAATGGACAATAGAATCACAGCCATGACAGGTCAACAACAAAACCCAGGTACAGGTAAAACCCTAATGGGTGAAGATGCACCTATGGTAGATATTGAAGCCATAGTCAGGGCAGTAGGTATAAAAGATGAAAATATTAGGGTAATAGATCCCTATGATTTAAAAGAAACCAATGCAGCAGTAAAGGAAGCCTATGAGGCAGAAGAGCCCTTTGTAATTATCACTAAGCAACCTTGTGCATTAATTAAGGAAGTTCAAAGGGAAAGAAGAGAACTTTATTGTGAAATAAATCAGGACAAATGTACAAAATGTAAGACTTGCTTGAGAATAGGTTGTCCAGCCATATCCTTTAAGGATAATACTATGACCATAGATAAGAACGAATGTAATGGCTGTACTGTATGTCTTCAAGTTTGTCCATTTAAGGCTATAGAATTTGTGGGGGGGGAGGGGGGGAAATAAATGGTTAAGTCTCTATTATTAGTAGGAGTAGGTGGACAAGG
>JMBV01000150.1_pt1 | contig 26533 bp, 58 predicted proteins | sample 616531 | NCBI WGS metagenome assembly JMBV01 (sample SAMN02727904, study PRJNA239997) | anaerobic digester metagenome | biome: anaerobic digester; isolation source: mesophilic anaerobic digester inoculated with municipal waste water sludge... | place: Germany: Bielefeld University, CeBiTec ...
GCTGTGATCAATTTCACTGTGGTTCATAATGATATAATCGATCTGGTCCAGGTCAATCACCTTTTTTTAGATTAGTAACGAACTCCTGATCATAAGGGGGGGACCAAACGGTATCGATCAAAGCGATCTTTTCATCCCTCACTAAGTAGGAATTATAAGATGAACCTTTGCGGACGGAATATTCATGTCCGTGGAACAGCTCCAGTTCCCAATCTACTTTGCCAACCCAAGTAACTTTATCAGTAATTTTCTTAGCGGCGTTCACAACAGTGGTGTTCATGCAAACACTCCTTTTCTTGGCTTAGTAAAATAATACCAAAATCTCATCCGGAAGGCAAGGGTCGGAAGCCCGTGAACCTCGTTACAATCGCAGTTTAGCCCGATCCTGCCAGCCGTCTTGCGGGCCGAACCGAAAAGGCTGATGCAGCGGCACCGGAAGGCGTAATCAGGTTTGAATTCAGCCGCCTCCGACCAAAACCGGTCGAACTGCTCAGGCCAAAGCCGCGTCGCTAAAGTAATGTGGGGCCGGTAAGGGCGCCTTTCGGGGGGGTACTCCCGCGTGGCTTAACCCGTGGGCCAGTCTTTGTTGTGCGGCCTTAAAATCCGCTCCTAGCTCTACATTAACAAAAAAAACACGCTTGTCAAAAGAACCAAGCCCCCCCCGGCCGCTGACCAAGAAAGGCCGGATGGAGTTCGTTTCGTGCCCTAATAGTTTTAGCAAGTCCCCCCCTTCTGTTGATTCCCACACGAAGGGGGGGATCAGCGTGATGTGGGCAATGGTGCGCGGTGCACCGAATTTGCGCCGCCAGAATTCGCAGTCTTCTTCAAACTGCCGCGGCAGGCGAATACCTACGAAGTACTTGGCCAAAACGACTCACTCCCATTATTTACCCCCCCTTTTCTTGGGTTGTGTTCCTCTTCCTTCTTCTTTAAACCAAAAGTTTCAATAAATTTAATGGCTAAACTACCAAAAGAGGTATATACTAGCAATAGGAGTTCGAACGGTCGTCCGATTGAAAGGAGTGTGCCCATTGGAAAAAAATCAAGAAGAAAAGATCTTGAATGCGGCCTATGACTGCATAGCCGGGGATGGTTACGCTCAGGTTTCGCTGCGCCAAATTGCCAAGAAGGCCGGAGTGGCGGTGAGCCAAATCAGCTACCACTATCGGAATAAAGAAGGTTTGCTGTTGGCGGTGGTGGCCCGTACCGCAAAGAATTACCACGCATATCTGCAGGACTACCTGCGGCCTGATATGACCCCCCCGCGGGAAAAGGAGATACGTTTATCCGCCTCTACCAACGACTTCTGGAAGAGGATGTGCAACTGTTCAGAGTCCTATATGATATGGTGGGCCTTGCCCTATGGTCCGAGCCTTTTCGGCTGGAAGTAAGGGAAATATTCCGTGGCATTACGGAACAAATTACGGCGGAAGTTTTTACGGATGAACTCATGGCAGAACTGGGCTATGTTCACAACCCGGAGACATTAGCCAGTTTGTTTTTTTGGCGGCCTGTTTGGCATCGCCCTACAGGCCCTGCTGGAGCCGGAAAACGAGGCGATTTCCGGCTCTTTAAGTGCCTTGGTTGTAGTTTTTAAATGAGGAAGAGGTGAGTTCAATTGGAACGTTGGATACAGACAGTACAGAAAAGGCCTTGGTTGATTATAGCGGTGGTGCTGGTCATTACGGCGGCATTGGGCAGTTTTTGCCCCGCTTAGAGTTTGACGCCAGTATTGAGGCCATGATCCCCCAAGATGATCCCGTTTTAGCTGAATTAGAGAAAGCGGTAGAAGATTTCGGTTCGCAGGATTTGTTCTTCATTGCCCTGGAAAGCGATAATGTTTTCCAACCGGCGACGATGCGTAAAATAGCGGATATGACCGCTGCTTTAGAAAAGGTGCCCGGAGTTAAGGCGGTAGAAAACCCCTTCAATGTGCAGATGGTGGAAAGCAGCTATTTCGGCATTGAAATTGCCCCCCATGGCTGACGAGGTACCCCGGACGGCACAGGAGATAGAGGCCTTTAAGGAGAGAATACTGGCCAGCCCCTATGCGGGCAGGCTCGTAACGGCTGATGGGCGTGGGGGGGCCGCCCTACTTTTGGATTTAGAAACAGGCAGAGCCAAAGAGAAGCATTGGTGAATGAAATCCAAAGCATAGTTGAGCACTACACCGGCCCGGAAGAAATTCATATTGTGGGCGATGCCTACCTTCTGCATTACACTGAACATGCCATGAAGCGCGATCTGCGCAATCTTGTTCCCTTTGTGGTCTTGGTTATCGCCGCCACCTTGTATTTTACTTTCCGTTCGTTTCTCGGGGGGGTCTTGGTACCCATGCTTACGGTGGGTGCTGCCCTGACCTGGACGGTGGGGGGGCTCATGACTTGGTGGGGGGGGATTCCCGTTTCTATGATTACCATGGCCATGCCCGTAATTTTAGTGACTTTGGGCATTGCATCAAGCATTCACATTCTGAATAAATACTTGGAAAGCTTGGAGCGGGGTTTGGCCAAAGAAGCCGCGCTGCGCGAGACATTCGCCGCCATCACTTCGCCGGTTACAATGGCTGCTTTAACCACCGCGGCCGCATTCGGTTCGCTCATAACGGCCTTTGTGCATCCTATTCGCGAATTCGGTGTCCTAACGGGGTTAGGCGTAATGATTGCCATGGCGCTTTCCTTAAGCCTGATTCCCGCTTTACTTGTTTTGTGGAAAGAACCCCCCCCGTGAGGAAGGAAAGAAAAGGCGGGGGGGAACGCTGGCGCGGTTTTGACCACCTTGACACAGTGGACGATCAGTCATGCGGGCAAGATTACCGCGGGTGCCTGATCCTCGTTGTAATCTTCGGATTTGGGGCATCACGCATGACTCTGGAAAGCAACATTGTCAACTACTTTAGCGAGAAAAGCCCAATCAAACGGGGCACCATGGTTATTGAGGAAGTTTTCGGCGGCAGTATGCAGATTTCCGTTGTGGTGGATACCGGGGTTGAAGACGGTTTTAAAGATCCGGCTATGTTAGAAGAGCTGATTGTAATTCAAGATTATCTGAATTCTTGGGATACAATCAATCATGCCGCCTCTTTAGCCGACGTGGTGCGCGAGTTGAACCAAGCCCTTTGGGACGGAGATCCGGAATTTTATGCGATACCCGACACCAGAGAAGGGGGGGTTGCCCAGCAGCTTTTGCTGTTTACCATGCAGGGTGGAGGCGGACTTGACGCTCTTGTAAGCTACGATTACAGTAGGGCACTGGTCACTGCCCAGATGAAAACACTGGACGCTCAGATGCTGGGTAAAACCATCGCTGATGTGGAAGAACACTTAAATGAATTGTATGGCGGCCGATCAGATGTACAAGTGAAACTAGTGGGGACGCCCAAGGTGATGATGCGCTTGATGAACCGCTATGTGCATACCCAAATTTCCAGCCTGATCACATCCAGCATTGCGGTGGGAATCATTGTTGCTTTACTGATGAAATCGCTGCTTTTAGGCGTTCTCAGTCTGGTGCCTCTGTTTTCACCGTCCTGATTAATTTCGGCTTGATGGGTTTTGCCGGCCTGCCTCTAGATGCGGTCACAAGCATCATTGCCAGCCTGGTAATTGGCATCGGTGTGGATTATGCAATCCATTATATCAGCCGCTACCGCTTGGAATTAGCCCAAGGCCATGATCAAGCGCAGGCTTTGTTGAATACGGGTGCTTCGGCGGGTAGGGGGGGGATCTTTTACAACGCTCTCGCCTTAATCATTGGCTTTATGGTGCTTGTCTTCTCGCACTTTAGGGCGATTTCGGTCTTTGGGTTTTTGATTTCGGTGACGATGGTAGTCAGCTCTTTCGCGGCCCTACTTGTCATTCCCCCCCTACTGCTTCAATATTTTGCTCACAAAAAAAGTGAAAGTGGAAAGGAGTCTCTAAATGAAAAAAAACGATAGTGATTATGCTGAGTCTCATCGTGCTGCTCGGAGGTTTCGCCTGCGCGGCCGAACTTAGCGGGCAGGAGATTCTCGATGATTTGGGTTTCAGTACCATTCTCAGCGGGTCCGGCGTTGCCGAATTGAACCTAATTACTGAAAACGCCAGGGGCCAGCAGAGAAAATTCTCGGTCAAAGTCTATCTAAAAAGTGATGATGCGGGCGATCGCCAGTTTCTGGAATATCTGAGCCCGGCGGATGTAAGGGGGTACCAAGTTCCTCTCGCTTAATCTCGAGGGCCAAGAAGATCAGATGTGGCTGTATATGCCGGCAATGGGCCGAGAAAGGCGCATTGCGGCCCACATGACCGGTGATTCGTTTATGGGTACCGATTTCACCTATGATGAAATCGGCGGCAATTTTGCTAAAGAGGGGCAGTATTCCGCGGTCCGCCTTGAGGATCAAACGGAAGAGGGCGTCAAGTGCTATGTCCTGGATATGACCGCACTTGAGGCGGATGCTCTTTACGAGAAGGTCAAAATGTGGGTTTGGCAGGATGAGATGGTCCCGGTGAGGGTGCAGTTTATGGATGCTGAGGGTACCCTAAAGAAGACGCTCACCTTAGATAATTTCAAAACAGTCTCCAAAGAATTGATCCCCCATGCTGTGATCATGGCTGACAATGTGAAGGGGGGGACCCGCACAATTCTGGAGATTATAGAGGTCAGCGAAGAAGATGTAGATGATGATGTCTTCACAGTGCGCTATCTGCGCCGCTAAAACTAAATTTTACAGAAAGGCGGTATAGTATGAAACGATTGAGCAAAAATTTATTGGTTGTTTTGCTGATTATGACCTTTGCCCTACCTGCTGGCTTTTGCACCTCAGGGTGAGCTCAATGCGGGCCTGGGCTTTGAGTGGGACAGCGATGAGAAAAAGGTGGAGCATTCTTCTACCTTGACCGGATTCCGCCTTGTTTTGGAAGACGATGTGGATTTAGCCGGCAAACTCCATTTTTCCTTTAAGGGCTGGCGGGACTGGAAAAGCAAGGAAGGCAAACTTAGCCTTGATCAGTTCTGGTTCGGCGGATATGCAGGGGATGTGGACTACACCTTAGGCCGCCAAGTGATCAGCTGGGGGGGCACGGCGGATGGCTTCAACCCTACCAACTATTTCAGCAGGATGGACATGAATGCCCTGTTCAGCGGTGATTTGACAAGTGAGCCCACCTGGGCGGGCCAAGCCAGCTACTATGGTTCCAATTGGTCTTTAACGGGCGTTGTGCTGCCTTATTTTGAAGCGCAAAAAAATTGATGCTGAAATGGAAAAATGATGCCTGAATTCCCCCGAGATACCTTTTCCGATAGACTTACCTTCTTCCGAAGAAGCGCTGGAGGCGATTAAAAAGGTCAAGAAGCCTAAGGCATTCGGGAAAAATACCCAATGGGCGTTAAGAGCAGAAACCCAACTGGCCGGTTTCGATGTCCAGGCCAGCTACTTCTCGGGCTTTGAACCTCTGCCTGGTTTGGAAATGCAAATGCAAATGGTGGATCTACCTATTGGATTAATACCTGTCCCCCCCACCGGCTTCGCGGGCGAATACCGCAGACAGCACTTTGTGGGATTAGCCACAAGCGGCACTATTGGCGATGTTGGGGGGGTTTGGGCTGAGCTAGCCTATGGGGGGGCCGGAGCCTTTTGAAGATGATCCTTTGAAGATTCCCCCCCTTTCCATTAACGAGAAATACCTCCAGGCTGTTGTGGGCGCAGACTACACCTTTGATGTGGGAAATGGGCTGTTAGTCCAAGGCCAATATATTTATCGCGGTCAGGGCTCTCTATTTATGCCCTATATCATTCCGGTAATTGCTATGCCACCGGAGCCGGGCGAGGTAAAACCCGCACACTATCTGTACGGCCGTTTTGGTTACGATTTCAATCAGGACAGCTCCGTTGATTTAGTGCTGCTGCACGGGTTTGAAGAAAAGGGCGGTTTAATCAGGCCCGCCTATACCTATCGGTTCCCCCCCAATGCGGTACAGTTGGAGTTGAGTTTAGTTAAGACTTATGGCAAGGAAGATGGCGTGCTTGCCTCTATCCCCCCCTCACAGGCAGGTTTGGCGTCAGTTATAAATTCTAAAACAGCAAGGCAAAGGCCCCCCCGGGTTTCCGGGGCCTTTGTATTTGGTGCGAATTAAAACTTAATGCTTTTTAAACCGAAGCGCCAGGTGGCCTTAGCTGCACTATCCACCTCGATACCCAGTGAAATATCGCTGGGATACAAGCCAAAGAGCCTTAATTCGCCGCCTACCCCCCCGATGCGGAACGTGGGTTTGACATCCAGTTTGGTAACAGGGGGGGATTCCATCGTAACGCTCGTAACCACGTAAGGCCTGCTCGTAACCATGCCGATCGGAAAGAGCGTTCGCCCCCCCAGGGGAAAATTTGGATTTGGGGGGGGCCATCGCCACCAAGAGGTTTTCTTGAATGGGGGGGCTATCCTGATCTTTTTCACGCAGCCCCCCCGTTACTTTCAGGGAAAGGCCGCCAACCGTGCGCGGAAAACGCAAGAGAGATGGGCTGCCGGCAGATACTTGCCAGGCTTTGGCCCCCTGCGATACATAAGTTGCCTTAAGTTCGAGCCAGCGGGATTTTGGCCCTGCCAAATAGGCTCCAAAGGTGGGCTTTTCCCGATTGGGGGGGCTTTTACGAATGTAGAGGTCCACTTCGCCAAGGCTGGGCTTGGCCCAGTCCACAAACGCCTCGTGGCCGCCTTCATCGGGGGGTTAAATCCGTAGCGGTAGCCAACCCCGAACCAGCCCAAAGATCCGTGGGTAAATTTAAACCCGAGCTGCGGGAAACTGTAATCGTTGTCAAAACCCAGTTCGGGCAGAAGTGTAAATCTTTTAGGCAGGTCGCGCACGCTTTTTCGGCGGTGCGCAAGATCTGCTTTAATTCCGCTTTGTAATGCCCCGCTGTTGGTAGGGGGGGATGAAGCGGAAGGTGGGGTCTTTGTTTAAAATTGCCGCTTTGATCGGCTCTATGTACTCTAATCCCGCCTTATACCCTTGGGCAATGAAATAATCCGCCCGCTGATAGTCGTAGGAGGAATCCAAGCCCACCGCGGGCTCTATTAAAATGTCGGCCAGAGCGGTATTCATTTCAGTGTAACCTTCAATTAGGGCAGTAAGAGACATGCGCAGATTATTGATGATCCGCCCGAAGTTAGGGTCCTGGTGATCATTGGTAATTGATACCGCTATGATTACGTCCGCATCCAAATCCGCGGCAACATTGGCGGGAACCTGGTTTTAAGCCCGCCGTCAACATAATATTCGCCGTCAATCAAAACAGGGGGGGAAACATGCCCGGAATAGACATGCTGGCCAAAATTCCGGTGCTGACTCTGCCTTCGTTGAGTGCTAGTTCTTTGCCTGTACCCAGATTAACAATGACGGAGTAAAAGTCGATGGGCAGCTCGGCAAATTCTTTTCCATCTAACAGAATATCAAGAAAATGCAGTAGGCCCGCGGTGTCCACAACACCGCCCCTGAGCGGGACGGAAATATCGAGCAGAGCGGTCGTATCCGCGGCTGTAACAATATCGGTCAGGTTTTCCACCGAATAGCCGGCCGAATATAAGCCGGCAATAATGCTGCCCATACTGGTGCCTACGATCAAATCTATCGGGATGCCGTTTTCCTCTAACGCCTTTATTAAACCAATGTGGCTGAATCCCCCCCTAGCAGAGCCACCGCCCAGGACGAGCGCAATCTGCGGAGTATCGTTGGCCGCAGCGGCGGTTGTAACGGCTAAAATCAAAGCTAAAATCGCTGCGCAGCGCCAAAGTTTCAACCTTTTCATGTTCCTCCTCCTCTTTATACACTCCGTAACGGCACCTGCCTATCTAGGTGTAGGCCCGGAATATTCTTTATTACATGAATTTTCCTTTCCGGGCGCTAAATTCCTGCCGTGGTAACGGCGAGCGGAAAATTAAATGCAGGGAATTAGCGAAAAAGAACGAAATACTAAAGAAAGAAGTGGCGAAAGGGGGAAAACCCTTGAATATACTTGCCCAAAAACTTAAAGACGTATCATTGTCTGTTCTACCCATTACTCTTTTAGTGCTGCTGCTTCATTTCACGATAGTCCCGGTGGAATCAGCTGCGCTGCTGCGGTTTTTGCTTGGGGCAGTTTCGGTCGTATTGGGTTTGGGCATTTTTCTGTTTGGCGCGCAGATTGGAATTACCCCCCCTTGGGTACCTTGATCGGTGAAACTATTGCTAAGACAAACAAAGTGTGGATCGTGAGTGCTCTCGGGTTTTTGATGGGCTTTTTGATAACCATTGCCGAACCCGATCTGCAAATTTTGGCGCAGCAGGTTAAGGAGGCCTCGGGCGGGGTTGTGCCCGGGGGGGTGTTGATTCTCGTGGTGGTCTCGATTGGGGGGGTGGGAATTATGGTCAGTATCGGCCTTTTGCGGATTCTCTTCGAATACCCCCCCTCAACAGAGTTTTCACCTTCGCTTATTTGTTAATCTTCTTTCTTGGTCTTAAGACATCTGCTGAATTTTTGGCTATTTCGGTTGATGCTTCCGGAGCTACCACGGGTGCTATGACCACGCCTTTTATACTGGCGATTGGCTATGGGGGGTCTCGCGGCTTAAGGGCGGAGCCAAAGCAGATGAGGATAGCTTTGGCCTGGTTGGCTTAGCATCTGCCGGGCCAATTTTTGCGATCATGATTACCAGCATCATCAAAGGGCTGGCTAAAATTCAAGGCGATATTGAACCCTTTGTCACCCATAAGGGGGTGTTCGGCCCCCCCTATTTGAAGGCCTTCCCCCCCGCCTTTTTACGGGACTCGCTGCTGACACTTTTTCCCCCCCTTTTTTTTACTCTTCGTTATTTTCGATCAACTCCGCTTCAAACTGCATAAGCGCACAAGAAACTCGATTTTGAAGGGCCTTTTTTTTATACTTTTTTTTGGGCCTTACCTTGTTTTTAGTGGGTGTTAACGCCGGTTTTATGGAAGTGGGCAGGGCCATGGGCGAGGGAATAGCTAATTATCATCCTTTGCTGCTGCCCTTAGTTGGTTTTTTCCTGGGGGGGATGGTGGTGGTCTTGGCCGAGCCGGCTGTCTATGTCTTAACTGAGCAGGTCGAGGAGGTCACGGCGGGGCACATCAAAAGAAAAACAATCATGCTGGTGTTATCGGTGGGGATTGCCTGCGCCGTATCCCTGTCCATGGTCAGAATCTTATGCGCGGGCTTGAAATTGTGGCATTTTTGCTGCCGGGATTTGCACTAGCGGCTTTTTTGTCTTATAGAGTACCGCCAATCTTCGTGGGTATCGCTTATGATTCGGGCGGGGTGGCCTCAGGGCCCATGACCGCAACTTTTGTTTTGGCTTTTGCCCAGGGTGCGGCGCATACAATTCCGGTGGCTGATGTGATGAGTGAGGGTTTTGGCGTTATTGCCATGGTAGCCATGACTCCGCTGGTTGCCATTCAGCTTCTGGGCGTTGTGTTTCGGCGTAAGGAAGAAAAGCAACAGGCCTTATTAATGCAAAAAGAGCATTCGCAAGGGCTTGTCGAAGGGTGTGAATAAGGTGGTTTTGGTCTGCTGTATTCTCGACTTTGGCCAGGGCAGTAAAGCGCTTCAAGCCGCACAAAACGCGGGGGGGCTTTGGGGGGGCAAACGATCATTTTAGGCAGAGGAACGGTGCAGGATCGCCTGCTGAAATTTTTGGGCGCCTACGAAGTGCGCAAAGAAATATTGGTGGCGGCAGTGGCATCTCGGGATCTGGAAGAAAACCTTTATGGCCGCCTCGATGAAAAATTCAACTTGCATAAACCCCCAAACCGGGATTGCTTTTTCCCTGCCCTTAGGACAGCTGGCTGCAATCGATGGCCGACAAGTTGAATTTATGCGGGGGGGTGCGAAAGGTGGTAGGCAGATGCTTTATGAAGCGATATTTGTGATTGTCAACAAGGGTCTCTCCGTCGAGGTTCTAGAAGCGGCCCAAGGGGGGGCCGGCTCCACCGGAGGCACTGTAATTCACGGTAGGGGGGGTTCGGGCACGGAGGAGAAGGCTAAACTGTTTAATATTGCGATCGAACCCGAAAAAGACATAGTGCTGATTCTGTCGAAACGGGAAAAGACGGAAGATATAACCGGGGCGATTGAAAAGAGGCTGCGGATTACGGAGCCGGGTGCGGGCATCATTTTCGTGCTTGGTGTTTCCCGCACGTTAGGTTTGTACGAAGGGGGGGCAGAGGAGTGAAAGGCAAAGAAAGCGATTAACCCGCAGAAAAGAGCGTAGGGTACAAAAAGGTGCCGGGAGTCCCTTTCCGACACCTTCCTTATAGATTGATCTAGGCCAAGGCTGTGGCTAAGCGTGCCATCGCTTCTTCGAGAACAGCGCGCGGGCAGCCAATGTTCATCCTTTGGAAACCGTAACCGGAAGGGCCGAAGACGATGCCGTCGTTAAAGGCGATTCTTGCTTTCTGCACAAAGAAATGGTTGAGTTCTTCCGGGGCAATTTCCAGGCCGCGGCAATCCAACCACAAGACAAAAGTGCCTTCCGGTTTGATTACTTTGATCTTATTTGTGATTCTAGGAAGTTCGGCCGCCACGAACTGCGCGTTTTCCCGCAGATAAACAAGCAGCTCATCAAGCCATTGGCCCCCCCGCAGCGGTAAGCGGCATCGCTGGCCACCAACCCAAACAGGTTAACGTGGGTTAGGCTGATTTGCTGCAGTTGTCGGCAAAATGCTTCCCTAAGGCCGGCGTTGGGGGGGATAATAATGTTAGAAAGATATAAACCGGCAATATTAAAGGTCTTGCTCGGGGCCATAAAAGTGAGTGTGCGTTCGGACATCTCGGGCGAAATACTTGCTAAGGGCCTGTGGCGATTGCCGGGAAAGGCCAGATCCGCCCAAATTTCGTCCGACAGAACGATTGCATCGTAGCGGACAATCAATTCTTGCAGCCTGAATAGTTCTGCTTCGGTCCAGACCCTGCCCACCGGGTTGTGTGGGCTGCAGAGGATCATCAACTTTGCGCCGGAGCGGAAGTGTTGTTCTAAATTCTCATAGTCCATCGTAAATTTGCCCTGCTCAAACTTAAGCGGGTTTTCCACCACTCGGCGCTTATTATCTTCAATTACCCGATAGAAGGGTGGATAGACGGGGGGGCTGGATAACAATCCGATCTTCCGGTTCGGTTAGGGCCGCTACCGCTAAAGCCAGCCCGGGAACTACCCCCCCGGGGGCTGTGGGTGAGCCACTCGGATTTTACGTCCCACTGATGCCGGTCCTTCAGCCATCTAAGGATCACGTCCACGTAATCTGCCGGCCGATTTACGTAGCCGTAGATTCCGTGTGCGGCCCTTTCCGTGACAGCCTGCACAACCTGTGGCGGCGGCCGAAAGTCCATATCCGCGATCCACATAGGAAGTAAATCATCTTCACCAAAAAGTTCCAGCACCCCATCCCATTTGCGGGATTGGGTGTTGCGCCGATCAATGAGCTGATCGAATTGACACCCCCATGATTTTTATACCTCCCTGGCAACTCCTGTTTTACGAGCAGTATCCGCAACCGCTTGCGCCACCGCTTCAGCCACCCGAGGATCAAAAGGCGAGGGAATAATGCATTCGGCATTCGGTTCTTCCACTAAACCGGCAATGGCGTAAGCTGCCGCAAGTTTCATTTCGTCATTAATATCGCTGGCATGCACATCCAAGGCACCCCTGAAAATACCGGGGGGGAAGCCCAGTACATTATTGATCTGATTGGGAAAATCGGATCGTCCGGTGGCGATTACAGCTGCTCCCGCCGCTATAGCGAGTTCGGGGGCAATCTCGGGCTCGGGGTTGGCCAGAGCCATAATAATGGGCTGCTCATTCATACCCTTAATCATTTCACCGGTTAGGATGTTGGCGCCCGAGACGCCGATGAAAACATCCGCACCCACTAAGGCTTCCGTCAGATTCTGTTGAATCCCCCCCGCGGGATTGGTCTGCTGCGCTATTTCTTCTTGGATGGCATTGTTGCTTAAACTGCCGGGGGGGTAAGGCGTCCCTGCCTGCCGCAGGCGCGAATTTCTTTGTAGCCGTCGTGGATTAAAAGGCGGGTAATGGCACCGCCTGCCGCGCCGATTCCGTTGACTACGATGACGCAATCTTTGCCTTTGTCAACCACTCGCAGCGCGTTGATCAGCCCGGCCAAGGTGACAACTGCCGTACCGTGCTGGTCGTCGTGGAAAATGAACATGCTTGTTTCCGCTTTCAAGCGGTCCTCAATTTCAAAGCAGCGGGGGGGTGATGAAATATCTTCCAGATTAATGCCCGCTACAGTGGGCTCCAGATTCTTGACGAATTGGACAATTTCGTCAACATCCTGGGTGTTGATGCAAAGGGGGGGGATAGCATCAACGTTGCCAAATTCCTTGAAAAGCACCGCTTTGCCCTCCATGACGGGCAGGGCCGCGGCTGCGCCGATGTTGCCCAATCCCAAAACAGCGGAACCATCCGACACAATTGCAATAGTATTGCTTTTCCAAGTATAATTCCAAACATTGTCAGGGTTCTTCGCTATTTCTCGACATGGTTCGGCCACCCCCCCGGGGAATAGGCCAGGCTTAGATCAGCGGCGTTCTTGACAGATGCCTTGCTGAAGATACCCACTTTGCCCTTCCACTGCCTGTGCAGTTCCAAGGCTTGTTCGTATACATTCATCCATACTCCTCCTACTACCGTTATAGTATTGAAAAGATAGTGCGCTGGGCGCAATTGCCCATCAATAACTACCTTCAACAATGACGGTAGTTCTCCTATTTAATTATTTGTGTTGTTTTAGTCAATTTAATGCTAAGTGGAGAAGTTGGTATTTTGCCATTGATACCGGTTTTATTAGGCCTCGCGTCCGGACACAAAATCCTTCGTGGGTCGGGTGTTGGGGGGGTGTAGCGCTGCTCTGACTTCCGGCTGGCTGTTAAGCAATTCGTTAAGATAATTTTCCGCTTGGCGCAATTGATCGGTATTCGGCCAACGATCGCCGTAAAGGATTTGGTCGCGCAGATCTTGTACACGGATTAGCTTTTCAATTTCGGAAAATTGTGGTCCCGCATGCTGACCGCCGTTCATCGAAACGCTATTTAAAAGCTGTCCTACCGTCTTTTCCGCCGCGACCCAGCGGTGCATAAACCGGCCTATTTCGTTTTTTTGCGAAAAATAAGAGCGGGTTTCGTGCGGGCCCGAGGGGATCGATGCGGCCCACGCTGATCCGCGCTTCATTGTACAATTTGTAGAAATCGGGGTTGCCTTTTAAAATCCAGTCCGTGATCTGCTGGGTCAGGGGCCGGGTTTTCGGGCCTAAGTCACAGCGGGCCAAAATCGGTTCTAGATGTGGCACTGAATGCAGGTTAGCGGCTTGCAAGAATTGGAACAGAATATCGGTGCGTCCTATCTCTTGTTCCAAATGATCCTTGGGGCAGGCCAGGCGCACATAATCGTAGAGAAAAGATGATAATTCATAGTGGTTGGCGAACGGTTTTAATTCGAAGTTGAGTCTCCTTTTAACCGCTCTCTGCAGGCGTTCCAAGGCGATTTCGCCGGCGTGCATCAGTCCATTGAGTTCGTCAAGTATCGCGTATTCGTCCTGGGATAGCTTGCTGGAAGTTGATGATTTATAAACCAGATCGTGCTCCACTTCGGCCCAGGCATGCATCAGCACGGAGCCCACTTGCAGTTCGATAATGCGTTCTGTCAATTCGTCGTCGGTGTTTTCCAAACTGTCACCCTTGAGGCGCAGCCGGTAATGGCGGGCCGCGTACCCAGAAAAGCGTTGGGGGGGATACGCAACGCGGTGGCTGGAATGCTCAGGAAAATCTTTAACCTGTTCTACCGCGAAGTGGGCGTGGATAAAAGAATCCACCTCCTCTTGATCTCCCGGGAAAAAGAGGGCGATACGCACGCCCGCTAGGTCAACAATATCATCGTAAACATCGGAGATAGTGCTGTACGACTTCTCCTTCGCTCGGCTTCGGGCTTTGCTCAGCAGGCTGTCCAGCCTTTTGGCCCGGTAAGTAACCAAAGCCCTTATACCCCCCCTTTGTTTCAACTCCCTTTCGCATTGGTAAGCACAGATCTGCGCCAATTTCTCGTAACGATCCACCTGATGTTTGTAATCTTCGATAAACTCGTTGATTAAAGACATAGGATTCTCCTATCTTCTCGGTTTTGTCCTTTCTATCATAGATTTCGCAAGCAGCGTCTAACGTTTAGGGTAGGGAACGGTTTCACTAAACAGCATATGCATCTAGTGTGCAAGGGGGGGCAAAATACCGCAGAACAAAATAAGCTGCCGATGCAAACTTCTCCGCAGAGGCCGCGGTTCCTTCCTTTGTTAAGGATAAATTACCTTTGGCCCCAATATGCGGAGGGGGGGTTGTTAAAATTGGGACTTCCAGGGTTTGGCTGCCCAAGATGGGAGCGCAAACCAGAGCAGGTAGGAGAGGAACATGGGAAAGGGGGGGAAAAACCAGCTTGCATAGTGGAAGAGCCCCGCGTGTTTCACAAGTTGGCTGAAGGCGGTGGCCAGCACGGCCCAGCTGAAATAGTAGGCATAGCCCAAGAAGGGGGGGATCCCTGCGGCCAAAAATAGAGGTAAAAGACAATGATCAATACCCAGGCCAGGGCCGAAAAGAAAGGATGCCCGGCGCATTCAAAGACGCCCAAGTGCTGGAAATGGATTATCTTCAAAAGGTCCTGGAAAATCCACACGTACAGCGTCTCAAGCAGCCCTCCGAAGACAATTCCGTAGGGAATGAGGACTCGCAGCGTTCTTCTGGGCACGGTCAGCAGGATGAATGTGACCAAAACGAGGATCAAAGACGGATAGAATAGGTTTTGAAGTGTAAACACAAGATCGCCTCCTGTTGAAAACTTCAGTTATAGCATGACAAAAGGGACGATTTTTAATTCTAGCGCCTCTTTTGTTTGTGGTATACTAGGTATGCACTTCAGAATGAAATGGGAGTTGTATGCCTAATGGGAGCATTAATGGCGGATAGAATTAGAAATGTGGCGATTATAGCCCACGTAGATCACGGCAAAACGACGCTGGTCGATGCTGTTTTAAAGCAGACGGGTGTTTTCCGCGCCCACCAAAAGGTGGAGGACCGAGTGTTGGATTCTAATGTTTTGGAGCGCGAACGGGGGGGCATAACGATCCTGGCCAAAAACGTCTCTGTGCGTTTTAAAGGATTTAAGATCAACCTGGTGGATACCCCCCCGGCCACGCCGATTTTGGCGGGGGGGAGGTGGAACGGATTCTAAGCATGGTGGACGGGGCTTTATTGGTAGTTGATGCGGTTGAGGGACCCATGCCCCAAACCCGTTTTGTGTTAGACAAGGCTTTGAATAAGGGTTTAGCGCCCATCGTGGTCGTCAATAAAGTGGACCGGCCCGCGGCTGATCCGTCCCGGGTAGTAGACGCTGTCTTCGATCTGTTTGTTGATTTGGGCGCCTCCGAACAACAGCTGGATTTTCCGGTAGTATATGCCTCCGGGCTTTTAGGGGCGGCCGGCTGGGATCAGTCTGTTTTGGGGGGGCGAAAAGGCGGATGTTGTGCCGCTGCTGCAGGCGGTGGTGGATTATGTTCCCGCTCCGGATGTGGAAGCGGGACAGCCCCCCCTGCGTATGCTGATCAGCAATTTGGAGTACGATGATTATGTGGGTCGTATCGCTTTAGGCAGGTTAAAAAGCGGACAGCTGAAAACGGGGGGGCAGGAAATTCTTTTGACCCACAGTGCTAAAACATCCGTTAAACGGGCTAAGGTGGCCCAAGTGTACAGTTTTGAAGGCCTAGAAATGGTTTCTGCGACCAGTGTTTCAGCCGGGGGGGATATTGCCGCTTTTAGCGGCGTTGAGGAGATAGAGATCGGGGGGGAGACGGTAAATGAAGCGGATCACCCCCTTCCCCTGCCCGCGATAGCTGTTGATCAACCCACTTTGACTATGGTTTTAGGGTCAATGACGGACCTTTTGCGGGCACTGAGGGTGAATTTGTAACCTCCCGGCAGCTGAGGGATCGTTTGTTTCGGGAAGCGCGCATCAATTTGGCGCTGCACGTGGAGGAGACCGATTCTCCGGACCGCTTTCAAGTTGCGGGCCGCGGTGAGCTGCATCTAAGTGTTCTCATTGAGACCATGCGCCGGGAAGGATATACCTTTTGCGTTACCAAGCCCAAGGCGGTTTTACAGCATACTGAAGCGGGTCTTTTGGAGCCTTACGAGCGTCTGCATGTGGATGTCCCCCCCAAGATTTATGGGCCCTGTGATGGAACTGGTGGGGGGGCATAGGCGGGGGGGGAATTACAGGGGGGGCTCAAACATGGAGATGGGGGGGGCCGGGTGCGCATTGAATTTCTTATTCCCGCCCGGGGGGGTCTCATCGGCTTCGCGGGACCGTTTTAACGGAAACAAGAGGCCATGGAATAATGCATTTTGCTTTTGATCGCTACCGGCGGTGGGCCGGAGCAATCAGCGCCCGGCAGACAGGCAGCCTGGTGGCTTGGGAAAGGGGGGCACCGCCACCGCCCATGCCTGGAGGGGGGGCGGAAGAGCGGGGGGAGTCTTATTTATTGGGCCCGGGACAGAAGTTTATGAAGGGATGATTGTGGGCGAACACAACCGGGCGGGGGGGGATTTGGAAATCAATGTGGCGCGCAAAAACAGATGAGCAATATTAGGGCCGCCGGCTCCGATGATTTAATTAAGCTCAACGCGCCGCGCCAGCTCAGCCTGGAGCAGTATCTGGCCTATTTGGCGGATGATGAATGTTTAGAAGTGACGCCTGCCGCACTTCGCCTGCGCAAACTGGTGTTGAACAGGCAGGAGCGTGAAAGGCAGAAAAAGAAAAAAAATAAAGACAGGACTCTTTCTTTGTGCTCAGAATTAGATTAGTGAGGTGATCGTTATGTTTAGGTTTGTGACCAAGGAAGTCTGGGTGGGCAGCCGCGTGATGCAGTTTAAAATGGTGGATCATCCCGGAGCGGCCGCGGCGCTTGTTGTGAAGGATGGCCTTGTTTTATTGGTTGAACAGTACAGGCCCGCCGCGGGGGGGCGCAATATGCTGGAGCTGCCCGCGGGGGGGACAATCGATTTGAACGAGTCGCCCTGCACTGCGCTCAGCGAGAGTTGAAGGAAGAGACGGGTTATTCGGCGGATCATTGGGAGCCAATGGGGGGGCACCTTTACCCCACTCCGGGTTATACCAACGAAATACTGCATTTGTTTTTAGCCAGCGGCCTATCTAAGGGGGGGGAACAGGATCTGCCTGTGGAAGAAGAAGATATTAGAGTGCGCTGGATACCCCTTGTTGAGGTGGAAGAGATGATCGATAACGGCACTATTAATGATGCGAAAACGATCATTGCCTTGTTTAAGTTTGTTCGCCAAAACCGCAGCGGCTATCTTTAGTCGTCCCCCCCGGAGCGCGCTCCGGTTCAATGTGGATATCAACATGGCTTACTGTGGTTAATTCTCGTTTGATCTTCGTTTCAATCTTGTGAAAAGGGCATGGCTTTCCACCACGGTCAGCTCGGGGGGTACCGTCATGGTGAAATCCACATGGTGTTCAGCGCCATGCTTGTGAACCTTGAGGTCGCAGAGTGAACACACTTTGCCCACCTCGAGCACTATTTTTTCTATTTTATTCCTTGTTTCCGTATCCACCTGGGCGTCCATCAGTTCATCAATTAATGTAAAGACCATATCCCAGCCTACTTTGATCAATATTGCCGCCACAACCACAGCCATGAGGGGATCGAAGATGGGGGGGTACCCGTGGCGGGCGGCAAAGACCCCCCCTAGGACGGCCGCAATGGAAGAAATGGCGTCTGAACGATGATGCCAGGCGTCCGCTTTAAGGGCGGTACTGTCCAGTTTGTCAGCTGTGCTAATTGTATAGCGGTACATAATTTCTTTGCTGACAACGCTAAACAGCGAAATCCACAGGGCGCCGGCGCCCGGGATGTTGTAGCGGCCCAGCCAAATAGCTTTCAATGCAGAATAGCCAAAATTGACGCCAATCAAAATGAGCATGAGGGCGATGATTTTGGCTACTATAGTTTCCGCCGGCTGTGTCCATAGGGGGGTGTTTTCGTCGGGCGGCTGTCGGGCGATATAAAGGCCGAAAATTACGAGGATGGTAGAAAGGGCATCGGAGGCGGAATGGGCTGCATCGGACAATACGACCAGGCTGCCTGTGGCCATTCCCACAAACACCTTGAGGGCGGTCAGGGCCAAATTGCCGCCCAAGGTGATCCAAGATACCCTGGAGGCCGTCTTATTTCTATCCATGGGCAGTGCCCCCCCTTTTTTTTAACTCGGCCACAAAAGCCGCAGAATCATCTGTTGAGCGACATTTGCTTGGGCAATCATGGCTAAGGCGGCCTGCATGCGGATTTGGGCTTGGACCATGTTTAACACTTCTTGGGCGATGTCCGCATCTCGTATGCGTGATTCAGCCGCGGTAAGATTGAGCGCCGTATTTCCAGATTATTGATAGTATGCTCTAAACGCCTGGTTTTGCGCCGATGTAGGCCCGCTGTGATGCCACCTGATTTATGGCCTGATCAACAAGGCTTATGGTCCGATCGGCATCCTCTTGGCTTGAGACCGAGACAATAACGCCCTCTTCGTCACGCAGTCCTAAGGCTCCTGCCCGCATGTCGTCCAAATCCAGCTCGGTATACTGGCCCGAATTGGCGCCGATGTGTATTTTCAAGGGATCATTTTCATTCCGGCTGCCATCTAAAAGGTTGATGGTGTTGAAATTGGTGTTGGACCCAATATCGTCAATCGCCTTAACCAGCTCATCAAATTCGATCTGCAGCGCGTTTCTTTCGTGTTCCGTCAAGGTACCGGTGGCGGAATAAACGGCTATTTCCCGCAGCCGATGAAGTATGGCGTGTGTTTCACCCAAAGCGCCGTCCGCGATGTTTAAAAGACTAATGCCGTCTTGGGCATTGCGCGCCGCTTGTTTAAGACCGCGGATTTGGGCCCGCATTTCTCCGAGATGGCCAGGCCCGCCGGATCGTCCGCGGCGCGATTGATTCTTTGCCCGGTGCTGATCCTTTCCATGGCCCGGACAAAATCAAACTGCGCGGCGTGAAATGAGCGTACAGCCCGTAAACCGGCAAGATAAAAATTAACCACGAAGGCCACCTCCCCCATACGTTTTTATCGGCAGATTGATGCCCGGGCTAAACAGCCAGTAAAATGATAATGCCCGCCAACACACCCGCGAAGGCGCCCAGGACGGCGGTACCGGGAAACCCAAGATTTTGCGCTTGGGGAGCAGTTCGTGAAATACCAAAACAGCATGGCACCCGCCGCAAAACCTAAAGCCACGGCAAGCGCCGCGGGCGACAGATAACCGAACAGTCCCCCGAAAAAAAAGCCCCCAGGCCTGTGGGCAGCCCGGCCGCGATTGTCCACAGCACTACTTTCACCCTACTCTGACCCGCCCCAAGCAGGGGGGGCGCCGCCATGGCCATGCCCTCCGGAATGTCATGGAGAGCTAGGGCAATGGCCAAGGATAGGCCCAGTTTTTCACCCGAGGCATACCCCGCCCCCGATTGCCAGCCTTCCGGCAGATTGTGCAGGGCTATGCCCAAACCGATTAGGATTCCGGTCTGCAGCAGGCGTTTCGTACCTCGAACCGCCGTTCCATGTTTGGCCAAGATACGCCCCCCCGCCGCGGCCAAAGCTAAGCCCCCCCTAAACCGATCCCCCCCAGCAGGGTATGGGGGGGGTGGCCGCAGAACGAAAGGCTTCAGGCAGCAGGTCTTGGAAGATTACGGATAGCATGACCCCGGCGGAAAAGGAAAGCAAAAAAAACAGAGTAATCTGCCCCCCCGCGGCCGCCCCACAAGGGCAATAATGATGCCCCCCCTAAACCTGTGCCCAGGGTGCCTGCCACCGTTCCTGCGATTATCGCCCCGCTTAAAATACTTGCCATTATAGATTTTCCTTCCGCAAATTTTTTTGGCCAAAACTATTGACATTAGAAATGCCACCCGTTACAATACACTTGTTTAGTAGTTCTAAACCCCAGGTTTAGTAGCATGAAACAACAGAGAAGGGGGATGGCGATGAAAATCGGCGAAAAAATTAGACGTTTACGCATGCAGCACAATCTGACCCAAGAAGAGCTGGCGGACCGCTGTGAACTATCAAAGGGTTTTATTTCGCAGGTGGAAAGGGAACTTACTTCACCGTCCATTGCCACCCTAGTTGATATCCTAGAGTCGCTGGGTACCAACTTGTCAGATTTCTTTAACGACGCGCCGCCCGAGAAAATAGTTTTTACTAAAGATGATGTGGCGGTGAAGAGCTATCCGAAACTTCAAAGCGAAGTGCAGTGGATAGTGCCCAGCGCCCAAAAAAAATGTGATGGAACCAATTATTGTGCGTTTAGAGCCGGATGGAGAAACCGTTTTTGATCACCCCCATGATGGGGGGGAGGAGTTCGGTTATGTGCTGAAGGGCCAAATCTTTCTGCATATGGGGGGGGCCAAAAAGATGCGGGTGCGAACGGGCGAATCCTTTTATTTTGCCGCCAAAGCGGGTCATTTTATCAGCAACGCGGGGGGGAAACGCACAGCCAGCGTTTTGTGGGTTTCAACACCCCCCCGAGCTTTTAACAGCCGAAAGGAGGAAAACAGATGACCGGGAACATTGTTCAGCTGCTGGGAGTATCGAAATTATACGATGAAACGGTTGCCCTGGGCGGGATTGACTTAAGCATTAAAAGAATGAATTCGTGACGCTGCTGGGCCCTAGCGGCTGCGGTAAAACTACTACACTGCGTTTAATTGGTGGGTTTGAAGCGCCCACAGCGGGGGGGACTATTTTGTTTGAGGGCAAGGATATTGGCAATGTTCCCTCCCATAAACGGCGTGTTAATACCGTTTTTCAGCGCTATGCCCTGTTTTCTCACCTCGATGTATTCGAAAACATTGCCTTCGGGCTGCGTATCAAAAAAACTGGATGAGGCGGAAATCCGTGCCAAAGTTGGTAAAATGCTTGAATTAGTCAATTTGCAAGGTTTTGAAAAGCGCGATGTCAATTCATTAAGCGGCGGGCAGCAGCAGAGAGTGGCTATAGCCAGGGCGTTAGTTAATGAGCCGGAAGTGCTCTTGCTTGATGAACCCTTGGCCGCTCTTGATTTGAAATTGCGCAAAGAGATGCAGCATGAGTTAAAAAATATGCAAAACAGCTGGGCATCACCTTTGTCTATGTCACCCACGATCAAGAAGAGGCTTTGTCAATGTCCGATACCGTTGTGGTGATGCAGGACGGCGAGATTCAGCAGATCGGCACTCCTGAAATGATTTACAACGAACCTACGAACGCTTTTGTAGCTGACTTTATCGGCGAAAGCAATATTGTGGATGGGATTATGCGCCAAGATTATCTGGTGGATTTCGGCGGCGCCCGCTTTGAATGTGCGGATGCCGGGTTTGAAAAAGATGAATTGGTTGATGTGGTGATTCGGCCGGAAGACCTGGCTTTAATTCCGGTCCAACAGGCTAAATTGAAGGGCACTGTGCGCTCCATCACCTTCTTGGGCGTTCATTACGAAATGTTCATTGACGCCGCGGACGGAACTTCTTGGCTCGTGCACAGTACGCTTATGAAGCCCGTTGGCAGCGAAGTGGGCCTTGATCTGGAGCCGATGGATATTCATATCATGAGAAAGGTGGGTGGGCAATGAGGCGTTCTTTTACCATGGCACCGTATTTAGTCTGGATGGCATTGTTTATCATTGTCCCCCCCATGTTTTTGGTTGTCTATTACGCCTTTACAGTCCCGACTCAGGCGGGCACTGGGCTCAGTCTGGCTAATTTCGGCCGTTTTTTTTGAACCTATTTACCTGCGGGTTTTATGGCGTTCGCTTAACCTGGCCTTAATCAGTACGCTGATCTGCCTGCTCGTGGGCTATCCCGCGGCCATGATCATGGTTAGCAATGCTTTTAGCCGCGGCAGCGCTTTAATTTTATTGTTTGTAGTACCGATGTGGATGAATTTCCTGCTCCGTACCTATGCCTGGCTTGCCATATTGGAGCGTAACGGCTTTTTGAATGTGCTTTTGGCCCGTCTGAACCTGCCGCAGCTGAATATTTTATACACTAATGCAGCGGTTGTGCTGGGTATGGTCTACAATTTTCTGCCCTTTATGGTTCTGCCCATCTACTCTGTGTTAAGCAAAATCGATCGTGGAGTGATTGAGGCCGCGGGTGATTTGGGGGGGCCAATTCGCTCCAGGTTTTCACCCGAGTGGTGTTTCCCCCTGAGCATGCCGGGGGGGTTGTTTCCGGGATAACGATGGTATTCATGCCCGCTTTAACAACCTTCGTCATTTCTCGCTTGCTGGGAGGAGGCCAGTTTACGCTGATTGGCAATTTGATAGAACAGCAGTTTTTAGTAGTGGGCGATTGGGGGGGATTCGGCTCTGCCATTTCGGTGGTGATGATCATCCTTATTCTGCTCAGCATGGCAATTATGTCCTTTTTCGAGGGCGAGGAAAGGGAGGCGACACTATGGTAAAATTTCTGAAACGCTCCTATGTCTATTTGATTTTCGCCTTTCTTTACCTACCCATTGTGGTCTTGATGGCCTACTCTTTCAACGCCTCGCGCTCTAGGGGTGTTTGGGGCGGCTTTACCCTCGATTGGTATGCGGAGCTGTTTCGCGATCGGGTGATTATGAGTTCGCTCTATTCCACACTGATTATCGGCTTCAGCTCCGCCGTAATCGCGACAATAATCGGAACGATGGCCGCAATCGGTATTCATAACTCTCGGGGGGCTGGCGCAGGAAGTTGATCATGAACATCACCTATATTCCGGTCCTTAACCCGGAAATAGTTACGGCAATTTCCCTGATGATCCTGTTTGTGTTTGCTAAGATGCGCCTGGGATATGTAACTCTTTTGCTGGCCCACATCACATTCAACATTCCCTATGTAATTTTGTCCGTCTTGCCCAAATTGCGCCAGCTGAACAAGCATTTATACGAAGCGGCTTTGGATCTGGGGGCCACACCCATGCAGGCCATGTGGAAGGTAATTATCCCCGAGATCATGCCCGGGATTATCACCGGGCTTTTATTGGCGTTTACGCTCTCCATCGATGATTTTGTCATCAGCTTTTTACCACCGGCTCGGGGGGGTCTCTACTCTGTCAATCACAATTTTCTCCATGTCCAGGCAGGGTATTAAACCTAAAATCAACGCCTTGTCGACTATTATGTTTGCTTTCGTGTTGATGCTGTTGATTATTGTGAATGTCCGACAGGCACGGGAACAAAAGAAAGAAAGGAATGGTAGGCATGGTTCGAAAAAAAACAAATTGGTTCTTATGCTTCTGGGTTTAATGACGCTCAGCTTAATCCTTAGCGGCTGCAGGCAAGCTAAACCGACACTTTATGTTTATAACTGGGGGGGAGATTATATTGATGAGGACATTTTGGACGAATTTGAAAAAGAAACGGGCATGAAGATCGTATACGACACTTTTGCCACAAACGAGGATATGTATGTGAAAATCAAATCGGGGGGGGAAGCACCTACGATATCATTTTCCCTTCAGACTATATGCTCACCAGGATGCGGGAAGAGGGCATGCTGGAGAAGATTGATCTGAGCAAGATTCCCAATCACAAAAATATTGAGTCTCGATTTATGAATACGGACTATGATCTGGGCAATGAATATTCACTACCCTATATGTGGGGGAACGATGGGGATTTTGTACAACACCACCATGGTGGATGAAGAAGTTACGAGCTGGGAAATTCTGTGGGATCCTAAATACAGCAAGAATATTTTGATGCTGGACAGCCAAAGGGACTCCATCGGGGGGGCCGCCCTGCTGCTTTTGGGCCACGATCTCAACACGCTGGATCCCAATGAACTTGCGGAAGCGGGCCAGCTGCTCAAGGAACAGAAACCCCTTGTCTTGGCCTATGTTGTAGACGAGGGCAAAGATAAAATGGTGGCGGGCGAGGCCGCTTTGGCGCTTGTTTGGTCAGGTGAGGCGGCCTTTGCCCGCAATGAAAATTCGGATTTGGCATACGCTATTCCGCGTGAAGGTACTAACATCTGGTACGATGCTATGGCCATCCCCCCCAAAGGGGGGGCTAAGAACGCAGATGGGGGGGCTCACAAATTCATGGATTTTCTGAACCGGGCCGATATTGCCTTTCGCAATGCTGATTACACCGGCTACGCTACGCCCAACGGCCCCGCCCGGGCCATGCTCGATCCGGACATCAGCAATGACCGCGCTATCTATCCGGAAGAAGAGGATCTGATCAACGCCCAGGTGTTTGTTAATCTCGGACAGACTCTAAAAGACTACGATCGTATCTGGACAGAGGTGAAAGCACACTAATCTGTTTAATGAATGTAATCAGAGGTGTTCTGCACAAAATATATTTGCAGGCACCTCTTTTTTTTCTTGCGGAAAAAAAATGGTATAATAAATACGAAGTGTAAAACTAATTATTTGTCGTTTGGTTTACCTAGCGGCCGGTGAGACTAACGACGAAAGGGGGATAATAATGACGGTCAAATTGGCGGTTATTTACTATAGTTCGACGGGCACAAACTATCGGCTCGCACAGTGGGCACGGGAAGGCGTGGTTTCATCCGCGGTGCAGCCGGCGGAGGTGAGGGTGCTGAAGGTGCCTGAGTTAGCCCCCCCGCAGCAGGCAATAGATTCGAACCCGGCCTGGAAACGCCATGCGGAAGAAACTCGGGATGTGCCTGTGGCTACTCTTGCCGATCTTGATTGGGCGGATGCTTACATTTTCAGTTCGCCCAGCCGCTATGGGCAGATGGCATCGCAGCTGAAGCAATTTTGGATACGACGGGCGGTATGTGGGCGAGGGCAGTTGGCTCACAAAGTTGTCAGCGCCATGACCTCAGCGCAAAACACGCATGGGGGCCAAGAAAGCACGATTCTTTCCATCTATGCCGCGGTGCACACCTGGGGGGGTGCCATTGTGGCCGCGCCGGGCGCTAACCACCCCCCCTCTATGGCCGCGGTGGGGGGTAATCCTTTTGGTGTGAGTGTGACGGTAAAGCGTTTCGACGAGCTAGCGCCGGCGATAGAAGAAGCGGTCAAGTATCAGGCCCGGCGTACTGTGGCCATCGCGCAATGGGTTAAGCGGGGCCTTAAGGAAAAATGGATGGAGTATAAGAAAAGCGGCTGAAACCAGCCGCTTTCCGGTTATTCTCGGATGCGACTTTCCTTTTTTTTAACTTGTAATAGCGCCTGCCGTAGCCGATCAGGGGGGGATGGCTAAAATTGCGAAGACTACGAAGTTGGGAATACCGGTGAAATAAATCTTTTCGTCTAAAGGTGCGAAATGAATTGCCCCCCCGGTCAGCAGATTGATTCCGGCAATAACCCCCCAGCAGCTGCAGTACCCGTTTGTAGTGGGCCAGGCGGGACGCTTTGTCCGAAAAAGATCAAAGGGCCCATCTTCTCTTTTTTTTACGCAAATACACCCAGCGCAGGCTGCTGGCCACCACTTCTATTCCCGATTCGGCGAGGAATTCCAAGTAGGCGGCACCCTCCGGATGGCCCGGCATATATTGCAAAAGTTCGATGCGATAAACATACGCACCGGGGCTGCCTTTCTCAAAAAGATAGCGGCCAAAAAAAAGAAATCCACGCAGTGCAGGCCTTTGGCCGCCATTTTGTTCAGCCAAGCCTCCTCCTTTTCGTAACTTAAGAATAACCTATAGACTTTATGCTTCATCGTGTTTCCTCCTCGCTGTTTGAGCATGATCCAGCAGCTCCTGCAGGCGTTCTAATTCAATTTGAAAAATGCGTCCGCCTAATTCGGTGATTTTATACTCTTTGCGGCGTGAATCATGACCATCGGGAAGCGCTTGAATCCAACCCTTTTCCACCAATGTAGCCAGTGCCCCCCCGTACAGTGTTCCCGGGCCCAAAACGACTCGCTCAGCCGTCAAGTCCTGCACTAATTGCATTATGCCATAACCGTGCAGCGGCCGGTGCAGAGCCAAAAGGATATAAAAAAAACAGCCTCTGTCAACGCTCCTTGTTCTTCCGGCATATTCATGTTCCTCTCATCATATTTCGCAGGCTGATGTAACGTGTAACGATATAACAGCTTACGTAGTATAATATATCAGCCTCCGATATACGTTGTCAAGGACAAAGCGTAAATTTTAATCGTTAAATTTAATGAGTGGCTGTCCTTATTCGGGTACTAAGCAGAATAGTGTCCCTATTAAAGGAAATACCACAACAAAAATGAATCGGGTGGCGAAATATATACTTACTAGGAAGAGAGAAGGTGGGGGGGCGGTGAAAAGGTCAAGGTATCTTGTGGTGTTGTTTAGCGCTGTCATGCTGTTGACGGGCTGTGTATCCGTTACAGTCGGGCCACCGGGGGGGCATGTGGTGGGTTTTGTGTATATTCCCGGGCCCGACTATGTGCGCGAGGCGGGAATGCAAGAAGTATTGTTTTCGGCAGAACGAGAACCACCTCGGGGGGCTACGTACG
>JMBV01000151.1_pt1 | contig 26515 bp, 40 predicted proteins | sample 616531 | NCBI WGS metagenome assembly JMBV01 (sample SAMN02727904, study PRJNA239997) | anaerobic digester metagenome | biome: anaerobic digester; isolation source: mesophilic anaerobic digester inoculated with municipal waste water sludge... | place: Germany: Bielefeld University, CeBiTec ...
ATAATTGACTTTATTATTATGGAAGAAATTTTAGAGAAAATAATATTAAATAAGTTTTTTTCATATAGTCATAAGATAAGCTCTGCTATTAATAGTATAAATAAGCAGGGAGGGACTTATATGAATAAAAATTGGATTAAAATAGGATTTATTTATGTAGGTACAGTAATTGGAGCAGGTTTTGCCTCTGGAAGAGAAATCATAGAATTTTTTTTGGTATTTATGGTACTAAAGGATTCTTAGGTATTATTATATCAGGAATATTATTTGCTTTAATAGGTGGTCTAATTTTAATAAAAATATATAACTATAAAATAAATAATTTTAATGAACTAGCAAATAGATTATTTAGTAAAAATATGAAATTAATTATAAATATCATAATTAATATCTCCTTATATACAGGTTTTAGCATAATGGTTGCTGGTAGTGGAGCTATATTTGAAGAGCATTTAGGATTATCGTTTAACCTAGGTATTATGGTTATGATACTCTTCTCTTTTATAATATTTTTATTTAATATAGAGGGCTTATCCTTTATTAACTCAATTTTAATACCTATGCTTATTGTAGGAATAGTTTTTATATCCTTTTATATGATTACTGGAGAAACCCACAATTTATTAGATATACAAGGATTAAAATTAACCAAAAAAAAGGAAATTTTATAACATCATCTATTTTATATTTTGGTTCGAATTGTTTAATAATAGTTGCTGTATTTTCTTCATTATTACCTATAATTAATACAAAAAAAACTGCTATTTTAGGAGGGGGGGTAATGGGGGGGGAATTATATTGAGTATTTTAGGTATATCTATATTAGGCTCTATGTTAGTATATTATGAAGAAGTTTTTTTATTTAAATCTGCCTATGCTAAAAATTTGTAGCTATATTGGAGAAAACTATAGAAAACTATATGCTATTATACTTTGGATTGCTATGTTTACCACAGCATTAGCCAATGGATTTGGATTTATAAATAAAAACTATGAGAATAAAAATAAAATTGTATTGTCTTTTTTTATTTTGTATATCTGCAATTCCATTAGCTAAAATAGGATTTGCTAATCTAGTAGGGGGGGTTATATATCCTATTTTTGGATTTATAGGTTTTATGATTACATTATGTATTTTATTATATTAAAAGATATAGGTTTCTTTTAAGAAACCTATATCAAAGGTAAATATTTATTGTTTTCGCCTTTTAATGATTTAGATAATATATTTTCTAATATTTTAATACCATCAACTATTTCTTGATTATCTACAGCACCAAAACTCAATCTAATATAATTGGAATTTATATTTTCATCAGTAAAAAAACTTTTCCAGGAACTATAGCTAAATTATTTTCATTACACTCTTTATAAAGCTCAATAGAATCTATATCCTCTGGTAATTTAATCCAAAGGCTTAAACCGCCATTGGGAGGTATATATTCTATTTCATAAACCTTAAGTTTTTCTAGTTCTTTAATTATAAGATTATACTTTTCTTCATAGACTTTTTTTACTTTATCAATATGCTTTTTCCAATATCCTTTTCTTAAATATTCATCAAAAGCCCTTTGTAAAAATCCAGAAGAGGAAATATCAGTAGTATGTTTAGCTTTAATAATATTTCTATATAAGTTAATAGGTAATGTTATAAACCCAATCCTTACACCAGGCATGAAGATTTTAGAAAAACTTTTTATAAAAATCACCTTATCCTTTGTATCAATGGATTTTAAAGGTGTTTTTTTTCTTTCCTTTAAAAGATAAGTCAGTTAGAAAATCATCTTCGATTATATAGAAATTATATTCATTAGCCAAATCTAATAACTCTTTCTTCTTTTCATCACTATAGGAATAAGTAGTTGGGCTTTGATAATTTGTCATTATATATAAAAACTTAGGACTATATCTCTTAATATAAGATTTTAATATTTTAATATTAATACCATCTTTTAACATTGGTATGCCAATAACTTTAGCTCCCCCCCTTGAATTAAAAGCTGCCATGGCACCAGAATAGGTAGGATTTTCTACAAAAATTATATCTCCGTGGCTAATTAAAGTTTTTGAAATAATATCTAATCCTTGTTGTCCACCAGAAGTAATAAGAATTTGATCCTTTGATACTTTGAAATCATAATTCATAAATAAAAATTTAGAAATAGATTCCCTTAAAGGCTCATAACCATTAATTTCAGGATATAAAAAAAGCAAGTCCAGCATCCCTATCTAATACTTCTACTAAAGATTGTTTAAATTCTTCAATTGGAAATAAATCAGGCGTAGGGGAAATAGATGCAAAGTTTATACTGCCTTTAGATATTGGAAGGATTCCAGAAACCATTAACTCCATATCCCCTTCTTCTAAATAAGAAAACTCTTCTGAATTAGGTCCTTTTTTTTAATATAAGTTCCACTACCTCTAATGGAATAGACATAGCCTTCTTGTTCTAGTAATTTATAGGCGTTAACTATAGTTACATTATTTACTCCTAAAGATTTTGCCAAAGACCTTATAGAAGGGAGCTTATCATCTTTTATTTTATTTTCTTCTATCAATGTCCTAAAATGTTGATATACTTGAACATATAGGGGGGGTATCTAAATTTTTGTTTAAAGAAATTTTCAATACGACCTACCTCCTTAATGTATGGATACATTAAGTATATCAGATTTTTAACAATTATAAATAAAAATATAAAATTTTTACTATATATAAAGAAGATAATTTAATTAAAATGTCTTCTTGGTGTTATTCTAAATATAAACCTATGGAAAAAAAATACAAACTATTATACAATTAATTATAGTAGAATACTTGAAATTGATTACTTTTAAGGGGGGGTGCTTATTATGGAAAAAAAGTAATATTAAAACCCATAAAGGGTTTAAAATATTTTTAATTATATTTATAATAGGTATATTGTTTTTTTACTAAAAAAAGATAATCAAGAAAAGTTTATAGAAGGGTTTCATAGTTTAAACGCTAGAGAAAAAAAACATTAGAATCTGTTGAAATTATTGATTTAGAACAGGATCTAGAAGAGGTTTATTTATATGACAAAGAAATCATAAAATGGCATAATAATAAAATTACATTTTTAGAACTAGATGGAAGTATAAAACTTGAAAAGGAATTTATTTTTCAAGAACCTGATATATTATTTACCAATAAATATATATACATAATGGATAAATCAACAGGAGATGTTTATACTTTAAATAAAGAAGGAGAAACTCTAAAAAGGTTTAACTTAGGCAATAAGATATTTAATATAAAAGAAATAGATGGATTAATGGTCCATATGAAATCTGATGAAATAGAAAGTATAAATATATTAGATAAAGAAGGAAAATCCATTAAAAATCATAATATAAATAATAAAAATATATTAACCTACAGTATCAATGAAAATAAAGATAAATATTTAATTTCAAATTTAAATTTAAAAGAGGATAAATTAAAAAGTGAAATATCTATATATTCCATAGAAGGAGAGAAGATACATAATCTAGACATAAAAGGAGAAATAGTGTTTTTTTTCTGAATTTATAAAGGATGAAATAATAGCTTTAACTGATGCAAATCTTTATCTTATTAAAGATGGAGATATACAGTGGAAAAAAACCATTTTACTCAATTAAAGATGTAGAACACAAGGACAATAGGATTTATATATTGTATGATAATATTTTAGAAGTAGTAGATTTAAAAGGAAGGACTGAAGAAAAGTTTATAATAGGTTCTAAATACAACAAAATATTACCCTTTGGAAAGTATATCTTATTGTATGGAAACAATGATTTATTAGGGATACAAGGAAGTAGACAGGTTATAAATTATAAACATCCTGAAGAAATAATAAAAATAGATACAAATAAGTCAATGATAGGGATTTATGGAGATAAAAAAATTAGAATTATTTAAACTAATAAATAAAACTTAAGTAAAAGTATAGGAAAAACTGGGTATATTAATATCATATAGAAAAGTGAGGAGTGGTAATTTGATAAAAAGAATTTTCCCCCCCTTGGGCTTTTTTTAATTCTTGTAGGGATTATATTTTTATTTTTAAATTTAAATATATTAAATTTTCATTGGCTATTATTTATATTATCTATTGGTTTAATAATTATATATATATAAACAATATATTATCTATTTAATAGGAGGATTGGTTTTATTATCCATATCTTCAGTATCTTTAATAGATCAATATATATTTACCAGTATAAATATTAAACCCTTTATTTATCTCTTAGTATTAGGTAGTGGTTTAAATTATTTTTACTATAAATCTAGAGAAAAAGTTTTTATAATAGTAGGTAATTTTATCTTAGCTTTAAGTTTAAATAGTTTAATAAACCAATTAGCGGTAACAGATATTCCTTGGTTTAAATTTATTTTATTTGCTTTAGGTTTCTATATTGCATATTTGATTGCATATAAAAATAATGGTATTATATGGCCAAGAAATATTTCTTACTTAATGTTAGCTATTGGAATTATTTATTTATTATCTGTACAAAAGTTATTTAATCTAAGTTTTTTTAAAAATATCCTATATATTGCCTATGATTATAATATTAATGGGCATTAGAATCGTATATACCGCAATTAGAGAAAAAGATAAAGATTGAAAGGAGAAAAATGATGAAAATAGAAGTAGATGCAAGAGGACAAGCATGTCCAAAGCCAGTCATAATGACTAAAAAAAAGAATTAGATAAAATGAAAGAGGGAATATTAACTACAATAGTAGATAATGAAGTAGCAAAGGAAATGTATCAAAATTAGCTAATAGTATGGGGTATAGTTTTTCAGTAGATAAGACAAAAGAAAATGAATACTATATACATATCACTAAAGGAGAAGTACAGGAAGAACCTAATGTATGTATTCCAGATACTTTTAAAGATATGACTATTGCATTTTCTTCAGATACTATGGGCAAGGGTAATGATGAACTAGGTAAAATTCTTATAAAGAGTTTTATATACACTGTTTCAGAATCTACACCATATCCATCTACTATGATATTTTATAATGGGGGAGTTAGATTAACCTGTGAAGGTTCTCAAGTATTAGATGATTTAATAGAACTTGAGAAAGAAGGAGTAGAAATCATATCCTGTGGAACATGTTTAGACTTTTTAAATATAAAAGATAAATTAAAGGTAGGATCTATTTCAAATATGTATACGATTTATGAAAAATTAAAAAAACCCAGCAACAAATATAATAATAGGGTAGGAATAAAGATGAAAAGAGAAGAATATGGTTTGCTAACTTTCAAATCCACACATTTAGCACTACAAGGAGAACAAATATTTAAAAATAATAATTTAGTTTTTAAAACCATACCTACCCCCCCTAGGGAAGTAAGCCATAGTTGTGGATTAGCTTTACTTTTTATAGTAGATGATATAGATAAGGTAGAGGATATGGTTAATGAAGGATTTCTTAATATAGATGGATTATATAAATTTATAAAAGAAGGACATAAAAATACTGCAGAAAGAATCTTATAGCTTTAAGGGGGAAATATGGAAGATATTAAAAAAATCATAGATGAATTTTTTTAAAAATGAACAAGGAGACTTAAATGTATTGGGGGGGAAAATCATAAAGATTGCTCTAATATTTGTAATTATTAGGATAATTAGTAGGCTAATAAATAAGATTATCGATGAAACATTGAATAATAAAAAAAATAAATCATCTATCAATTGATAATAAAAGGGCTAATACTTTAGTAGTTATACTAAAGAAAATTGTAAACTATGTTTTATTATTTATAGGAATAGTAATAGCTTTAGAAATGTTTAATATAAGTACCACTTCCCTATTAGCAACTGCAGGAATTGGAGGATTAGCCATAGGTTTTGGTGCTCAATCCTTAGTTAAGGATATAATAACAGGATTTTTCATTTTATTAGAAGATCAATATTCAGTAGGGGATTATATTCAAACAGGAAGCTATGATGGAGTAGTAGAAGAATTAGGATTAAGGGTAACTAAGCTAAGAGCCTTTTCTGGAGAGTTGCATATTATACCTAATAGTAATATTCAAATAGTTACAAACAAAACTAGGGGAGCTATGAGAGCCTTAGTAAAGGTATCCATAGCATATGAAGAGGATATAGATAAGGCCATAAAAGTTTTACAACAAACTTGTGATGAAATAAAAAAATTCCAATGAATCCATTATTGAGGGTCCTAATGTAATAGGAGTAGGAGATTTAGGAGAATATAGTGTTGACATTACAATAGTAGCTAAAACAAAGGCTATGGAGCAATGGGCTGTGGAAAGAGAAATTAGAAAAAGGGTAAAAGAAACCTTAGAAAAAGAAAATATCGAAATACCTTATCCAAAAACAGCAATTATTGGAGGAGATAAATCATGATTTTAAATTATAAAGTAGGAGATATAATCACCTTAAAAAAAAGGACATCCATGTGGTGAGAATAAGTGGGAAATACTTAGGACTGGTGTAGATATTAAACTTAAATGTTTAGGTTGTGATAGGCAAATCTGGCTATCGAGAATTGATTTTGAAAAGAGAGTAAGAAGAATATTAGTAGAAGATAAATGGATATCCATAATACACCATAAAGGAGAAGATTAAATAAATAACCTTAAATTTTAACTATAATTTCTGTGCCCTTACTAGGCGCACTAAATAGATTAATATTACCATTATGGTATTCAACTATATGTTTTACTATGGAAAGACCTAGACCTGTGCTCTGGGTCTTTTTATTTCTACTTTTATCTACAATATAGAATCTTTCAAATATCCTATCCTGATGTTCAACAGGTATTCCAATACCAGTATCTATTACTTTAATAATACCACGGGAATGTTCACTTGAAATCTCCAACTTAACAGTACCATTGGCATCAGTATATTTAATAGCATTATCTAATAGATTATATATTAATTCTTCCAACATGGGTTTATTTCCCTGTATTATGGTTTTTTGTCCAGCTATAGATAAATGGATATTTTTATCCTTAGCTATAAGATTTAAATTATCTATTATATTTTCCCTATACTGTAAATATCAATAGGCTGAAAATCCTTTTTAGGTTCATTTTCTTCAATTTTAGATAATCTTATTATGGAGTCAATTAAATTTAATAATCTAGTTCCTTCTTTTCTAATAATAGATGCAAATTTTTTTAATATCATCTTCCTTAGCTATGCCGCCTTCAATTATTTCAGCATATCCATTAATAGAAGTTAAAGGTGTTTTTAATTCATGGGAAACATTAGCGGAAAATTCTTTACGCATTTGCTCTATTTTATGTTTTCAGTATAATCTATTAATAAAACAATAGCACCTAAAGGCTTATTATTAGTAAAAACAGGACTAATAAAAACATAGATATATTTTGAGTTTAAATTAAGAATTAATTCATTATTATTTTTATTTTTTTAAAACTTCATCTATTGCATTATTTATTTTTATATTTCTACATATATTAATAAAGGATTTTGAAGTATAATCCATTTGACTATTTCCTTGGAGTAAATCCATCCCGCTTTTATTTATGGATAAAATATATTTATCATTATCTACTAAAATTAAACCTTCATTCATATTAGACATAATAGTGTCCATAATATCTGCTTTTTCAGTAATATCCCTTAATTGGGAATTGATTTTTTTTCACTTTGTTTTACCAATGTTTTTATAAAGGGTAACAATTCATCATAAATTTCAAGTGTATTTAATTCATTTTTAGTAAGCAAACTTTCCATATTGTCAGCTATATTATTGATAGGTTTTAATATTTTTGAACTTAATAAAGATGAAGCTGACATAGAAACAAATAAAATTAAAAACATTATAATAAATACACCAGGTAATATAGATAAAAATACAGATAGCATATTATCCGTTTCTTCAGCTATTCTAAGGATATTTCCATTGGAAAGTAATACGGCATAATAATAGGTATCCTTGTCTAGGGTTGTAGAATATCTAATAGATTCTCCAGTTCCATTTTTAATTGCCTCTATAAATTCAGGTCTATTGCTATGGTTATCCATATTTATTTCATCTTTATTTGTATCAAAGATAACTTCACCATTTTTATTGATTAATGTGGCTCTGATATTAGGATTATTATTAACAATTTTTTTCGATGGAATTTATATTAGAGAGTTCTAAATAATTTGCAGTAACATTAGCATAATCCTTTATAGATTCTTTTTCCTTATCTATATGAAAATTATAAAATATAACTACTAAAAGGCCAGTAGTAATTAAAACTGCATGGTAGTAACTAACAATAGATTTAAATAAATTCTTTTTTTTCATAAGATTTCACCTATTTTATAACCAACATTTCTTATGGTTTGAATTAATTGTCCACTTTTTCCTAATTTTTGTCGTAAGGCTCCAATATGGACATCTACAGTTCTAGTTTCCCCTTCAAAATCAAATCCCCCCAAATCTCATTTAATATATTATCTCTACTTAAGACGATATTTTGATTTTTAATAGATAGTATAACAATTCAAATTCCTTATAAGTTAATTGTATAGGGGAGTCATCAACTGTAACTAAACGTTTATCATAATCCAATGTAATATTATTTAGTGATATTATCCCAGTAGGCTTATTTCTATTTACCCTTCTTAATAGAGCTTTTACTCGAGATATAAGTTCCATAACTCCAAAGGGCTTAGTGATATAATCATCAGCACCCATATCTAATCCAATAACCTTATCGTATTCGCTAGTTTTAGCTGTAATCATCATTACCGGTATATATTCAGTGGCAGATTGACTTTTTAGTTTTTTTAATATACTAAGGCCATCTTCTCCTGGGAGCATAATATCCAAAAGTACTAAATCTGGAACAGATTTATTTAGGGCTAAATAGAACTCTTCTGCATTTTCAAATCCAACAGCATCAAAATTACTATTTTTCAAAGCATATACTATTAATTCTCTTATATTTTCATCGTCTTCTACACAATAAATTGTAGGCATAATATCACTCCATAACTATTTATTATTTACATGAACTCCAGTTATTGAGAATAAAACCCATTCAGCTATGTTTTGAGCATGATCACCAATTCTTTCAAAATATTTAGTAATCATTAGAAAGTCAATGGCTTGTTCACCATTTTGACATCTTCTCTAATTAATTCAATAAGCTCTTTCTTAATTACATTAAATAAATCATCTACAATATCATCGTGTTTGATAACTTTTTTTTAGCTAATTCAATATCTTTAGCTATAAAAGAATCTATACTTTCCCTTACCATTTTTATAGTAGCTTGAGCCATTTGTGGAAGATGAGTTAACTCTTTAATATAATTTTGTCCTATTAAATTTAAAGTTATCTCAGCTATATCCTGGGCTTGATCTCCTATTCTCTCTAAATCGGTTATCATCTTTAATATAGAAGATATTAATCTTAAATCTCCAGCTACAGGATGTTGCTGCAATAAAAGCCTTAGGCATCTACTCTCAATATTTTTTTTCTTTAGAATCTATATCATCATCAGAATTTATAACATTTTTAGCCAAATCTAAATCCTTATTCATTAAAGCTTTATAAGAATCTTCAATGGCTTTTTCAACCATACCACCCATTTCTATAAGTTCATTATTCAATATATCTAATTCCCTGTCAAATCTATTTCTCATGCTTACACCTCTTTACTCCTTAATATTTACCCAAATCTACCAGTAATATAGTCTTCAGTACGTTTATCCTTTGGAATAGAAAACAAAGTATTTGTATCATTAAATTCAATCATTTCTCCATTAAGGAAAAAAAAGCTGTTTTATCAGATACCCTTGTTGCTTGTTGCATATTATGGGTTACTATTATTATTGTATATTCTTTTTTTAATTCTTGAATCAAGTCTTCTATTTTAGCAGTAGATATAGGGTCAAGTGCACTAGTTGGCTCATCCATCAGCAAGACTTCTGGTTCAACGGCAAGAGCCCTAGCAATACAAATTCTTTGTTGTTGACCTCCAGATAATCTTAAGGCATTTTTCTTTAAATCGTCTTTTACTTCATCCCAAATAGCTGCTCTTTTAAGACTCTTTTCAACAATTTCATCTAAAACAGATTTATTTTTTTATATTATGAGTTCTAGGACCATAGGCAATATTATCATATATACTCATTTGAAAAGGATTAGGTTTTTGGAAGACCATACCCACTCTTTTTCGTAATAAATTAACATCTACATCCCTGTCAAATATATTTTTATTATCTAAAACAATATCTCCAGTAATTCTGCAACCTTCCACTAAATCATTCATACGATTTAGGCTCTTTAAAAGAGAAGATTTACCGCAACCAGAAGGACCTATAAAAGCTGTTATTTCATTTTTTTTAATATCCATATTTATATCTTTTAAAGCGTGAAAATTATCATAATATAAGTCTAAGTTTTTTTTATAATTATTTTACTCATTGTATCCTCCTTTCCCTAGCTTGTTACTTAAATAAGTTGATAATCCATTAATAATAAGGACTAAAATTAAAAGAATTACTCCTGTTCCATAGGATTCATTTACATGTATCCCTTCCGTTGATAATAAATACATATGAAGGGATAGTGTTCTACCTGATGAAAATAATCCATTAGGTATTTTGGCAACAGTACCTAAGGTATACATCAATGCAGCTGTTTCTCCAACAATACGACCTATGGATAATATTACTCCTGAAAGGATTCCAGGCATAGCCACAGGTAAAACAATTTTAAATATGGTTCTAAGTTTACCAGCACCAAGGCCAAAACTTGCTTCCCTAAGACTATCATCTACAGATAATAAGGCTTCCTCTGTAGATCTTATAATAAGAGGAAGAACCATTATGGCAGCAGTTAAAGTACCAGCTATTAAAGAATATTGAAATCCCAACCTTATAACAAAGAATAACATTCCAAACAACCCAAAGACTATGGAAGGTATTCCTGATAGGGTTTCTGTAGTAATCCTAATTATTTCCACCAATTTATTTCCTTTTTTTAGCATATTCTATTAAATAAAACCCTGTAAATATTCCTATTGGTGTAGCAATAATAAGTGTAAGAAAAACTATCATAATAGTAGTTATTATTGCTGGAAACAAAGACACATTATCAGAAGTATATTTAATTTCAAATAAAGAAGGCTTTAAATTTGGTATTCCTCTAATCAAAATATATCCAACTATAAAAAAATAGGATTCCAAAAGTTAAAAAAAAGCAGCAAGTTTAATTATATATCTAATAAATTTATTCAATTTAAAGTCCTCCTTTTAACTATAAAAAAAAGAGCCCATTTATAATAAGAATAAAAACAAACAAGACAACAGCTGTTGCAATAAGGGCTTCCCTATGAGCATCAGCTGCATAGGCCATATCCATTACTATATTAGTAGTAAGGGTACGAACACCTTTAGTAATTCCTTGAGGCATTCTAGCTTGGTTTCCTGCTACTAATATTACAGCCATGGTTTCCCCTATGGCACGACCTATTCCCAAGATAATTGAAGATATAATTCCTGATTTTGCAGCAGGTAATACAACGGATACTATTGCCCTTTCGTGGCTAGCACCTAAAGCTACACTTCCTTCATAATAACTTTCTGGAACAGCTCTTATGGCTGCTTCAGAAATACCAATTATAGTAGGAAGTATCATAATACCTAAAAGAATAGATGCAGAGATTATATTCATACCAGTTCCACCAAAGAAATTTCTAATTACTGGAACTAACGCAGTTAAAGCAAAAAAACCATATACAATAGATGGAATTCCTGCCATAAGATTGACACTAGGTTTAAGAAATTTATATAATCTTTTATTAGCAAATTTTGAAAGATAAGTTGCAGTTAAAACCCCAACAGGAACACCTATAATAACGGCTCCAATGGTAACATATAAGGAGCCTAAGATCATAGGAAGTATCCCATAAGAAGGGGGGGAGAATTGGAGGGTTTCCATTGTGTCCCCCCCAATAGAAAGTTTTTTTAGACCATAGGATTTTATAAAAGGAACTCCTCCACTAAAGATGAATACACAAATCAGCACAATAGAAATAATTGATGTCATAGATGATAAAATAAAAATGCCCTTCATAAAACTTTCAAATGATTTATTCTTCATGTTATCCCCCCCTACTTTATTATTTCATCCCAACTAGTAATTTCTCCAGTATAAATAGACTTTACATTGTCTAAACTTATATCTTCTACTATGTTTTCATTATTTACTATTACAGCTATACCATCTATAGCGACTACTTCATAGGACAATTTTTCCTTTTCAGAGTCCTTTAAATCTCTAGAAGCCATTCCAATATCTGCACTTCCTTCTATGGCTGATTGCATACCAGCTGAAGAACCAGTAGATTGAATTTCAATAGATACACTTGAGTGCAATCCTTCATAGGCTTCTGCTAATTTTTCCATTACAGGAGTTACTGAAGTAGAACCAGCAACTACTAAATTACCTTCTTGATTTGATCCATCATATGGCGATAAATCAGTACTTACTTGAACATATCCCTCTTCTACCACTATTGCTTGTCCTTCTGAACTTAGAATAAAGTCTAGGAAGTCTTTTCCTAAAGGACTTAAATTATCTTGATATGCTACATTAAAAGGTCTTGCAATTCTATAAGAACCATTTTGAACATTATTAGATGTAGCTTCAGCTCCATTGACATTGACAGCTTTTACTGTATCGTTTAATGAACCTAGAGAAATGTATCCTATTGAATATTTGTCACCTTGTACAGTAGTCATAACAGCATTTGTACCATTTTGTATTATAGCTTCATCATAGGTCCTATCTACTTCATTGCCTTCGGCGTCTTTTTCAAGCACACCTACTATTTCTACAAAAGCCCCCCCTCTAGTGCCTGAACCATCTTCCCTACTTACTACATTAATAGTTTTAGAAGTATCAAATTCTCCTAAAGTTTCAGATCCAGAAGAATCCTCAGTTGGAGTACACCCAACAATAAAACTAAAAATCATAATTACCATTAAACTTAAACTAATTGTTTTTTTTCATATTATTAATCTTCCTTTCAAATTTATTTCTTAAATTTATCTCATCTTTATGATAAAATATAAATGTAAATCTAATGTATAGGCAATGTAAAGATTATGTAAAGTTTTATTTATACAACTCTTGGCGGTCAATTATTTTCCACAATATTAGTTGCATAGATTGTACAATAGTGGTATAATGTTTAAGATAATCCTTGCTCTATAGCATATATAGAGCCGATAGTCCATAGGGAGGTGAAGTAAATGAGAAAATATGAAGCTATTTTTATCTTTTTACCTAATGAAGAGGAAGAAAAAAAGAGCTCAGCTGCTTGAAAGATTTAAAGGCATAATCGAAGAAGATGGTAACATTTCAAAGGTTGATGAGTGGGGGGGAATAAGAAAATTAGCATATTTAATTGACGATATAGCTGAAGGATATTATGTTTTAATGAACTTTGAATCAACACCAGAGGTTATTACGGAATTAGATAGGATTGCAAAGATTTCTGACAGCATTATGAGACACATGATCATTAGAGAAGACTAATAATCTAAGGATGGTGATATAATGAATAATGTTGTATTAATAGGTAGATTAACTAGAGATCCAGAATTAAGGTATATTCCTAACTCTGGTACTCCAGTGTCCACATTCACATTAGCAGTAGATAAACAATTATCTAGAGATAAAAAAACAAGAAATGGAAGCTAGAAACCAGCCAACAGCTGACTTTATAAATATTGTAGTATGGGGGGGAAGAATGGCCGAGAATTGTGCTAATTACCTAAATAAAGGTCTATTAGTAGCAGTACAAGGAAGAATTCAAACAGGTAGCTATGAAGCCAAAGATGGAAGCAGAAGATATACTTTTGAAGTAGTAGCTAATAATGTAGAATTCTTAGAGTGGGGGGGAGATAACAAAAATAATACATCAGATTTTGGCTCCCGAGATACTGATTTTTCAGGCATAGAAGGTTTCCATCCAACTGACAATGATGATATTCCATTCTAGAAGGAGGGAAAAAAAGATGCAAAGAAGATTTAAACCAAGAAAAAGGATCTGTAGTTTTGCGCAGATAAAACAGAAAAAAATAGATTATAAAGATATAAACAAATTAAAAAAAATATGTAAATGATAGAGGAAAGATTCTTCCAAGGAGAATCTCTGGTAATTGCTCAAAACACCAAAGAGAACTAACTACAGCTATTAAAAGAGCTAGACAAGTAGCATTATTACCATACAGTGCTGATTAAGAGAGGAATATCCTCTCTTTTTCATTTGACTTATTAAATCATACTCTGTATTATTTTAATAAGACCTTTTTTTTAACTAAATAGATTATAATAAAGGTGGGGTATATAGTGAATAGTCAAGAAATAGATATTATTAGAAATATGAAGACTGTAGAATGGTTAAAATCTGAATTGTTGTCTAATATAGCATATTTACATAAGCTCTTTGTCAATAATGAAGATAATAGCAAAGAAAATATAGAGGATGTTATTTCCAATATAATATTAGAATCTTATGTATTGGGAAATAGATTAGGAATAAATTATAAGGATATTGACTTAGTTTTAAAAGAAAATATTAGATTAAACTTAATAAAGGAACATAAGATTGAAAAGTGGTATGGTGATCTTAGCCAATTATTAGAGCATATAGAATCTAGAGAGAAATAGGAGGAGAGATATTTGAATTATGACGACAAAATTAAAAAAAAGAACATTAGAAACAATCCTTCTAATTGTCATTATGAGCTTATATACGATATTTGGCTTATATTATATTCCATATATATTATTGTTGTTCCCTGCGCCATTTATAGCTTATAGTATTAAAAATGGTATAATACCTAATATAATAAATATGATTATAACAGGTATAATAGTAGGATTAGTAGATTCCTTTGGAGCTACGATTATTTTGCTTATTGCTTTTATTCCTATAACCTTTGTATCATCCTATCTTATTAAAAAAAAGAAGGAGCAATGCAGAAATCTTGGGAATTTCTGCAGCAGTATTTTTCATTTCTATATTAATAATCTTAAGCTTTGTAGATGCAGGTGGAGGTGGATTTATAGCCCTATTAGAAGAGGGATTTAAACAATTATTGTCTGCCCAATTAGAGATGATAGAGGATATGGATTTAACCTCTTATCAATTTTTAGAAGCTAAGGAATTATTAGAAAATGCATATAAATATTTATTATTAATAATACCAGCTATATTATTGATTATGTCATTAGTGGTAAGTTATTTAAACTGTCTTTTATCTTCCATAGGATTAAAGAAAATGGGTATTGGAATAATTAATATTCCCAAGTTTTCTAGATTTAGATTACCTAACAATGTAATACCAGGTATTATAGTTATGTTTTTAGGTGTATATATTATGAATAAATTAGAAATGCCCTACTATGAAACGGTACTTATTAATTTAGTAGTATTAGTTGGATTTATGTTTATTATTCAAGGATTATCTGTAGTAGATTACTTTTTTTTATTAAAATCAGGATATTTCCTTTAATTAGAGTAATATTGTATTTATTATTTTTATTTAATTCTCCAATAGTAACTGTAATATCTATACTAGGATTTATAGATACGATTTTGATTTAAGGAGAATAAAAAAAATCTAAATCCTAATAGGAGGATTACTATGAATGGTAAAAAGATGTTCCATTGGTCAGATAGTAAATTATATTTAATTATTGTAGGTGTTTTAACAGTACTAATAGGAATTTATGAACCTGTCCTTGGAATGATAGCGGGGGGGTTGTCATTCTTTTATTTACTATATTATTCTTACATTCAGGCAAATAAAAAGAATAAAGAAGTAAATAAACATATAGAAACATTATCTAATGATTTTGAATCTGCTACAAAACATGCTATTTTCAATATGCCCTTTCCATTGGTGATATTAGATGAGAAGGGAACTATACGATGGTATAATACACCATTTTTAGATATGATTATAGAAGAAGAGATATTAAATGAAAGGATATATGATTTAGTACCAAATTTTTCTTTAGAAGATCTATTAAACACTAAAGAAGGAAACTCCTTAGAACTTAAATATGATGGTAAGAACTATTTAGTTTATCCTAATTTTGTAGACCATAGAAAATCATCAACTTCTAAAAATAAAATCATAATACTATACTGGGTTGATAATACGGATTATGTAGACTTATTAGAAATATATAAAAATGAACAAACCATAGTGGTATTAGCATATGTAGATAATTATGATGATGTAAAAAGCAATACTCCTGATATCAATAGACCTATGTTGCTTGCAGAAATAGATAAAAAAAGTTGTTGAATATTTCTCTAGGTATAATGGTTTAGTTAGAAAATATGAAAATGATAAATATTTAATAATAATAGATAATTTTGCATTGGAAAAAAAATTCAAGAGAAAAATTTGATCTTTTAGATGAAATGAGAGAGTTGAATATTGGAAACAAAATCCCTATAACCTTAAGTATGGGCATTTCTGCCACAGGGGAAAGTTTAGCCCAATCTCAGATAAATGCAAAGGCAGCCATTGATATTGCCTTAGGTAGGGGGGGTGGAGACCAAGCAGTATTAAATAAAAAAGGAGCCTTTGACTTTTATGGTGGAAAATCTAAAGCTTTAGAAAAAGAAATAAGGTAAAAGCTAGAGTCATAGGCTATGCCCTTAGGCAATTAATAGATCAAGCGGATCAAGTTTTTATAATGGGACATAAAAACCCAGATATGGATTCTTTTGGTTCAGCTATAGGAATATTAAGGGGGGGAGTTCAAAATAGAGATAAAAAGGGATATATAGTATCTAGTGGTGAAAATCCTTCTATTGAAAATTTATATGATAAGATGCGTAGAGAACAACCTAAACTTTTAGATTTTATAATAACTTCAGAAGAGGCTGAAGAAATAATAAATGAGGATTCCCTAATAATTTTAGTAGACAACCATAAGCCTAGTTTTACAGAAGCACCAGAATTATTAGAATTAGTGGAAAAAGTTGTAATAATAGATCATCATAGGAGAGGGGCAGAATTTGTAAAAGACCCTGTTTTAATATATTTAGAACCCTATGCATCCTCTGCCAGTGAGTTAGTCACAGAAATCTTATCTTATATGAGTGACAATATAAATTTAACTAAATTTGAAGCAGAGGCACTATTAGCTGGAATTACAGTTGATACTAAGAACTTTAGTTTTCAAACAGGTGTAAGGACCTTTGAAGCTGCATCCACATTAAAAAGAGCAGGGGGGGCTGATACTACATCTGTAAGACAATTGTTTAAAGATGATTTTGATACATTTTTATATAAAGCAGAAGTAATAAGGGCTTCTAGAATTATCTTTGATAAGATAGCAATAGGTAGGCTAGAAATAGAAACTGAAAATTCTCTATTAATAGCTGCTCAATCTGCCAATGAATTATTGGATATTAACGGTGTAGAAGCATCCTTCGTCTTAACATATGTAAGCGATAGAGTTCATATATCTGGCAGATCCCTTGGAAATATTTCTGTTCAATTAATATTAGAGGATTTAGGAGGAGGAGGGCATTTAACTAGTGCAGGAACCCAATTAAGCGGTATTTCCATTGAGGAAGCTGAAGAAAAGTTAATAAAAGCCATAGAAAAACATTTAGAGGAAGGTGAATAATAATGAAAGTTATATTATTAAAAGATGTAAAATCATTGGGAAAAGCAGGTGAATTAGTAAATTCTAAACCAGGATATGCAAGGAATTATTTATTGCCGAAAGGATTAGCTATAGAAGCAACTCCAGAAAATGTTAAAAAGTGGAAAGAAGAAATGAGTGAGTTAAAAGCAAAAAGGCAAGAAGAAAAAGAAGAAGCACTAAAACTAAAAGAAAAAAATAGAAAATATTACTGTGGAATTAAAGGGAAAAGGTGGAGAAGGTGGAAGACTCTTTGGTTCTATTACATCTAAGGATATTTCCGATGCTTTAAAATCCAAACATAAAATAGATATAGATAGAAAGAAAATAGAATTAAAAGATAATATTAAAACAGCCGGAATTACCAATGTTGACATAAGGGTATATCCAGAAATTACAGCTAATTTAAAAATCAATGTTACTATAGAATAGTAGGTGATAAATTGTGGAAGGTCAATTAATAGGCCGTGTTCCTCCCCCATAGTATAGAAGCAGAGCAATCAGTATTAGGTGCTATGATTTTAGATAAAGAAGCCATAAATGAGGCCATAGAAATAATTCGCCCAGATGACTTTTATAAAGAAGCCAATGCTGAAATATATGAAGCTATAATAACTTTATTTAATAAAAATGAACCAGTAGATTTAATTACCTTATCTGAAGAATTAAAAAGAAGGGGGGGAACTTTAGAGAATATAGGTGGAGTCACTTATTTGGCTAATTTATCTAGTGGAGTAGCAACTACTGCAAATACTAAATATTATTGTAAAATAGTAGAAGAAAAATCTATTTTAAGAAAATTAATTAAATCTAGTAATGAAATAATGGGAAAAGCCTATGAAGATTCAGAAGATGTCAATGTTATAATTGAGAAAGCAGAAAAGGAAATTTTCGATATCACTCAAGGAACTCAAAGGGAAGGTTTTTCTCCCATTAGTGAAGTTTTATTAGATAGCTTTGCTAAAATTGAAGAAATGGCAGCAAACCAAGGAGGACTAACAGGTCTTACAACAGGATTTATAGATTTAGATAATAATCTCTCAGGCTTACAGAATTCAGATTTAATCTTATTAGCAGCTAGGCCATCTATGGGTAAAACTGCCTTTGGTATAAATATTGCTACCAATAGCGCCTTAAAAGCTAAAGCTAATGTGGCTATATTTTCCTTAGAAATGTCTAAAGAACAATTGGTACAAAGAATGATAGCAGCCACTGCCCATGTAGACCTTCAAAAGATTATCAGTGGTAGATTAACAGAAGATGAATGGTTACAAATAATAAATTCAATGGGTCCATTATCCCAGGCAAATATATTTATAGATGACACAGCAGGTATATCTTTAATGGAAATGAAGGCTAAGTGTAGAAAATTAAAGATGGAAAAAGGATTAGATTTAATCTTAATTGACTATTTACAATTAATGCAAATGGAAGGATACAAGGAAAACAGACAACAAGAGATATCTGCCATATCTAGAGGATTAAAGGGTTTAGCCAAAGAAATGAATTGTCCAGTAATAGCTCTTTCTCAGCTTTCCCGTGCACCAGAGTTAAGATCAGATCATAGGCCAATATTATCTGACTTAAGGGAGTCTGGAGCCATAGAGCAGGACGCAGACGTTGTATTATTTCTATATAGAGATGAATACTATAATGAAGATTCTGAAAAGAAAAATATAGGAGAATTAATAATAGCTAAGCATAGAAATGGTCCTACAGGAACCATAGAATTAGTATGGAAAAAGGAATTTACAAAGTTTCTTAATAAAGAGAATTTTATTAGAGAAGAATAAACTAGTATTAGAAAATAGATAATAATAATTTACTTCGGGATTCCCCCCCGAAGTAATAATTTATTAGGAGATAAATATGAAAATAGAAGGAAAAAAATAATCATAAGGCCTTTACAGCTAAATGATGTATATTATATGAGAAATTGGGGGGGTTATCATGATAATCCTTTATTAGGAGATTATAATTTTCCTATTTTAACAGATGATGAGATAAAACAGTGGTATAAAATAAAGACCCGTTCTTTTTTTTCAATAAATATTTTTCAGTATTTAATAAAAAGGATATATTAATTGGATATCTGGGAATAAAAGATATAAAGAGGATAAGGAGAGAATCTACCTTAGGAATAGTATTTGATCCTAATTATGTAGATCAAGGATATGGTACTGAAACATTAAAATATTTTTTTAAAATATTATTTTAATGAAATGAAAATGAGAAGAATGTACTTAGAAGTTGCAGAATTCAATCAAAGAGCTTATACAGTATATAAAAAAATGGGTTTTAAACCTGTAGCATATTATTTAGATGAATTCTTTGATTCTAATTTGGATTTAAATGGTAGCCATTATTTAGATGTAAAAAGTAATTTTGTAATAACGGATAAAAAGATATATAATTATATTTACAAAATGAAATTAAATAAAAAGGATTTTTTTAGAAGGCTTCAATGATATTGAATGAATTATGGAGTTGATAAGATGAGTTTTTCTTTAGAAACAACGGATATGGACTTAGGTGATACTCCTATAGAGAATATATTTATAAATGACTATATGCCTATGGCTAATGGAACATATGTAAAAGTATATCTTTTAGGATATAAATATGCTTATGATAGGGATGCAAGAATAGAGGTAAATAATTCCACAATAGCAAAACATTTAAATATTCCCTTAGATGATGTATTAAGGGCTTGGGATTTTTGGGAAAGTAAAGGAATTATTGAAAAATCCCAAGGGATAATAATGATGGAATAAATTATAAAGTTAAATTTTTGAACTTAAAACAATTATACATAAAAAAAACAATATAGGATTATTTAATCAAGATAAAGAAGAAATTAAAACCTATAGATATACTACAGAAGATTTAATAGATGCCAATAAGGTACCTGAAATTAATAATATGTTTAATACAATAGATTATATAATGAGAAGACAAACAGTACCAATGGAAAAGCAAAAAAATATTAAGTTGGATAAATGATTATAATATGAATCCCGATGTTATAGAAAAGGCATTTTTTTATGGTGTCGAAAGAAGAGGTATTAGAAAAATAAATTATATAGAAGGTATTGTGAGAAATTGGTATGATGAAGGATTAACTAATATGGAAGCTATTATGGAGTCCTTTAAAACTAAGGATGAAAAATACTATAGATATCAAAAGGTTATGAAATCCTTAGGATTAGATAAAAGGCCTATTAGAGAAGATGAAATGGAATTAATAGATAAATGGTTTGAAGAGTATAAATTTACCATAGAACTTGTACTAAAGGGCTGTCATCGGGATAAAAATCCAAAACCTAGTGTTGAGTATGTAAATGGAATCTTAAAATCCTGGTATGAGAAGGGGATAAGAAAAGTAGAAGATATAGAACTACTAGATAAAAAAAGAGGACAAAAAAAGAATATAAACCTAAAAAAAGCTTATAATACGAAAATAAAGACAACTACAACTAGATTTCATAATTTTGAGCAAAGGACAGATAAATATACGTCAGAACAATTAGAAGAAATAGCCAAAAGGAAAAGAATTGCCTATAGTCAAAGGGCAAAAGGAGAAGCATAGATATGTATAAAGATATGTTAAAGGATATTCTTATTGAATATGAGAGAAAAAAAAGATAGACAAGAAAAAGCTAAAAGAGAAAGAATTATAGAAGTCTATGAGAAAATTCCAGCTATAAAAGGAATTGATGAAGAGATATTTCAAGCAGGTCTTAATATATCTAAAAGCATAATAGGAAATCCAGATAACTATAAAAAAAGATATAGAAAAAGGAAAAGAAATCATAGAAAAATTAAAAATGGAAAAGGCATATTTACTTACAGAGTCGAATATTCCCTTAGATTATATGGAAGTAAAATATGAATGCCAGTCTTGTAAAGATACAGGATATTTAGATAATGGAGATAAATGTAATTGTCTTAAGCAGGCATTAGTTTCTAAAGCATATAAGATGTCTAATTTAGAAAATGTATTAGAAAAGCAAAATTTTAAGAACTTTAAAATAGATATCTTTAAAGATGAACCCTTTGAGGGAGAAACTATGACTCCTAGAGAAAATATGACTGATATTGTAGGCATAGCAGAAGGCTTTATAAATAATTTTGATGAAAACAATGGACAAAATTTATTATTTTATGGAACTACTGGATTGGGAAAAACATTTCTTTGTAGTTGTATTGCTAAGTCTCTTTTAGATAAAAATAAAATTGTAATCTATCAAACAGCCTTTACTATTTTAGAGATATTAGAAAGTAGAAGATTTGGAAAAGGAGATAAAAGATTAGGAGAATACCAATATGATCTTTTATTTGATTCAGATTTGTTGATAATAGATGATTTAGGTACAGAAATCTCTAATACATTTACCAATGCAGAGATATTTAACATCGTAAATACAAGGATTATAAAGGGTAAAAAGACTATAATATCTACTAATTTGACTCCAAAAGAAATATCTGAAATCTATACAGATAGAGTTTTTTTCAAGGATATTAGATAAGTTCTTGCCATTAAAGTTTTATGGTAAAGACTTAAGATGGGAGCAATATAGCGAATAGTAGAGGAGACCCTTGGTCTCCAGTGAACAGTGAACAGTAGGGGAGACCTTTGGTCTCCAGTGAATAGTGAATAAGGATTGGGGGGGTGGTTTAGCTGGAAAATAAAAATTCAAGTAATAAAGTACAAGCTTATTTTGTAAAGGTGCTAAATGGCATGGCATTAGGCTTGTTCTCTTCATTGCTTATAGGATTGATTATTAAACAAATAGGAACTTTATTTGATTTAGACCTATTAATAAATTTTGGTAATTTAGCTCAAAAACTTATGGGGGGGCCTGCTATTGGTGCAGGAGTTGCATATAGTGTAGGAGCTCCTCCCTTAGGCATATTTGCATCAGTAGTATCAGGAGCTATTGGAGCTGGCAGCATCAGCTTTGAAGGTACATCAGCTATAATAAACATAGGAGAACCTGTAGGTGCATTTGTAGCTGCTTTAGTCGGTGCAGAATTTTCTAAAATAATAAAGGGAAAAACAAAAGTAGATATAGTGTTGGTACCAATATCTACAATATTAATTGGAGGACTTACAGGCCATTATATAGGTCCTTTTATGTCAGCTTTTATGGATTATATAGGAGCATTTATTAATATGGCAACAGAACTTCATCCAATACCTATGGGAATAATAGTTTCTGTAGTAATGGGGATCATCCTTACTTTACCTATTAGTTCTGCAGCTTTAGCCATATCCTTAAAATTATCTGGTTTAGCAGCAGGAGCTGCTACAGCGGGATGTGCAGCAAATATGATAGGATTTGCAGTAGCTTCTTATAAAGAAAATGGATTTGGAGGTTTTATAGCTCAAGGAATAGGTACTTCTATGTTACAGATTTCTAATATAGTAAAAAAAATCCAAAGATATGGATTCCAGCAATAGTATCCTCTGCTATATTAGGCCCAATATCTTCAGCAGTATTAAAGATGGAAGGAAACATGATAGGTGCAGGAATGGGTACCAGTGGCTTAGTAGGGCAATTTGCAATAATAGATACTATGGGTACATCTTCAAAGGTTTTAATAATGATATTACTTATGCATTTTATTTTGCCAGGAATAATATCCTACATAGTATCAGAATGGATGAGAAAAAAAAGGGATATATAAAATCAGGAGATATGAAATTATAGATAATTAGAAAAATAGGGAAAAAAACCCTATTTTTTTTATTTATGCGAAAATGTTTTCAAAAAAATTTTGACAAATTATTGTCACGGTGATAAAATATTATTACAAGCTAAAGAAAGAATATTTAGAATTGGCTAAATATTCGTAACAAACATAAAATTTATGGGAGGTAATAAAATGGCTGTTAAGTATGTACCAGAACCTTTTAGAATCAAGATGGTTGAAACTATCAAGATGATGAGCAGAGAAGAAAGAATTAAGGCAATGGAAGAAGCCAAGTACAATATGTTTAATCTAAAGGGAGAAGATGTTTATATTGACCTTTTAACAGATAGTGGAACCAATGCCATGAGCTCAAAACAATGGGCAGGTGTTATGGAAGGTGATGAAGCCTATGCTGGAGCTAGGAGTTATTATAAGCTAGTAGAAGCAGGGCAGGATTTATTTGGTTATAAATTTATTCAGCCTGTTCACCAAGGTAGAGCTGCAGAAAAAGTACTATTTCCATTGAAGATGGGAAAGGGTAAAGTAGCTATTTCTAATATGTTTTTGATACTACAAGAGCCCATGTAGAGTTAGCGGGAGCAAGGGCTATAGATTGTGTAGTAGCTGAAGCTAAAGATCCATCACATAGAGCCCCCCCATTTAAGGGAAATATGGATGTAAAAAGATGGAAGAAATCATTAAAGAACATGGTGCAGAAAATGTTGCAATGATAGTTATGACAATAACTAACAACTCAGCAGGTGGACAACCTGTTTCCATTCAAAACTTGAAGGAAGTCTATGAAGTAGCTAAGAAATATAATATTCCTGTAAATATAGATGCAGCTAGATTTGCTGAAAATGCTTACTTTGTTAAACTTAGAGAAGATGAATTTAAAGATAAATCCATAAAAGAAATCGTAAAAGAAATGTTTAAATATGCAGATACATTTACTATGAGTGCTAAAAAAGATGCTATAGTTAATATGGGTGGACTTATTGGTATAAAAGATGACGAAGAATTATATCAATTAGTTAAAGGAAATACTATTTCCTTTGAAGGATTTGTTACCTATGGTGGATTAGGTGGAAGGGATCTTGAAGCATTATCAATAGGTCTATATGAAGGTTTAGACGAAGATTATTTAAAATATAGAAATGGACAAATGGAGTATTTTGCTGCTAAATTAGATGATGCAGGTATTGCTTATCAAGCTCCAGTAGGTGGACATGGTTTATTTATTGATGCAAAAGCTATGTTACCACATATTCCATATTATGAATTCCCAGGACATGCATTAGCAGTTCAACTTTATATTGAAGCGGGAATTAGAACCTGTGATATTGGATCCTTTATGTTAGGTAATGATCCTGATACAGGAGAACAATTAGAAGCAGATTTTGAATTTACTAGATTTGCTATTCCAAGAAGAGTTTATACTCAAGCTCACATAGATATAATGGTTGACGCTCTTATTAAGATAAAAGAAGAAGCGGCAAATGTTCCAGGATATACGATTACCTGGGAACCTCCAATATTACGTCACTTCCAAGCTCATCTAGAACCAATAAAGAAATAATATCATGACAAAATAATGATTTAAGACATAATGTTTCACACTAATTAGTTTTCATAGGGGGAAGTTTAACTTCCCTTATGAATTAACCATGTAAACTAAAATTAGAGAGGTGGAAATTATGGATAATAAGGAGTATAATACTTTAGAAACTAGAGATACCTTTAATACTAAGCTAGGTTTTATTTTAGCCTGTGTAGGATCTGCAGTTGGAATGGGAAACATATGGCTATTTCCCTATAGAGTAGGTCAATTTGGAGGAGCAGCATTTTTAATACCCTATTTTATCTTTGTTATATTAATAGGTTTTACTGGGGGGGTAATTGGTGAAATGGCCTTTGGAAGGGCAATGGGAACAGGACCCTTAGGTGCGTTTAAGAAAGCCATGGAAAGAAGAGGAAAAAAAACATGGAGATTTAATAGGACTTATACCAGTTATTGGTTCATTAGGCATAGCCATAGGATATTCTGTAGTGGTAGGCTGGATATTAAGATTTACAGTTGGTGCCATAACAGGAGGACTTACAAGTGCACCTGATAGTGGAGCATATTTGGAATGATAGCAGGAAAATTTGGCAGTATTGGATGGCATTTTGCAGCATTAATATTAACCTTTATAGTAATGGTAGCAGGTATTTCTGCTGGAATTGAAAAATCAATAAATTTATGATGCCTGCATTTTTCGGAATGTTCTTAATATTAGCCATTAGAGTGTTGTTTTTACCAGGATCTAGTGCAGGATATTCTTATTTATTTAGTCCTAAATGGGAACTTTTAGGAGATCCAAAGACCTGGGTTTTTGCATTAGGACAAGCTTTTTTTCTCTTTATCATTGGCAGGCTCTGGTACATTAGTATATGGAAGTTATTTAAAGAAAAGCGAAGATGTAGTAAACTCTGCCGTAATGGTATCTATATTTGATACCATAGCAGCTATGCTTGCAGCTCTTGTTATAATCCCATCAGTATTTGCATTTAACATGGATCCGGCAGCTGGACCACCTTTAATGTTTATAACTATGCCAGAAATATTTAAACAAATGCCAGCGGGTAGACTATTTGCATCTATATTTTTTTATAGCAGTATTATTTGCTGGAATAACATCCCTAGTTAATTTATTCGAAGCACCAATAGAATCACTTCAAGAAAGATTTAAATTTTCCAGAGCTAAGGCAGTAACTACTGTTGGAATCGTTGCAGCAATTATAGGTATTTTTATAGAAGATGGAGATGTTTTGGGAACATGGATGGATGTAGTTAGTATTTATGTTATACCTCTTGGAGCTTTACTTGCTGGAATTATGTTCTTCTGGGTATGTGGTCCAAAATTTGCTAGAGAGCAGGCACAGCTTGGTAGACAAAAAGAAATTGGCAGTTGGTTTGAACCAATGAGTAGATATGTATTTGTTGGATTGACAATAATAGTATATATAATGGGCATTTTTTTATGGGGGGAATTGGTTAAGATAAAAATTACCAGATATTCAATTGAATATCTGGTAATTTTATTTTTTTTAA
>JMBV01000152.1_pt1 | contig 26444 bp, 45 predicted proteins | sample 616531 | NCBI WGS metagenome assembly JMBV01 (sample SAMN02727904, study PRJNA239997) | anaerobic digester metagenome | biome: anaerobic digester; isolation source: mesophilic anaerobic digester inoculated with municipal waste water sludge... | place: Germany: Bielefeld University, CeBiTec ...
ACAATGGAAATGATAAAAATTACTTTACCAGATAATTCTGTTAAAGAATATCCTAAGGGGGGGATAAAAGTATATGATGTTACTAAAGATATTTCAGAAGGATTAGCAAGGGCAGCTTTAGGTGCTGTGGTTAATGGTGTTACTAAAGGAATGCAAGAAGAAATTAACGAGGATTCAACATTTAAAGTTGTTAAATTTGAAGATAAAGAAGGTAAAGAAATCTTTTGGCATACATCTGCTCATATAATGGCTTTAGCAGTTCAAAAACTTTTCCCAGATGTCAAATTTGCAATTGGACCTGCTATAGAAAATGGATTTTATTATGATTTCGATACAGAACATAGATTTACTCCAGAAGATTTAGAAAAATTGAAGATGAGATGAAAAAAAATTGCAAAAGAAAATCATGTTTTAGAAAGATTTGTAATGTCTAGGGATGAAGCTTTAAAATACTTCGAAGAAAAAGGAGAAGTGTACAAAGTTGATTTAATTGAAAACTTGCCTGAAGACGAAGAGATTTCCTTTTATAAATTAGGGGGGGACTTTACTGATTTATGTGCTGGACCTCATTTATATGATACAAAAAAAAGTAAAGGCAATTAAACTTTTAAGTATTGCAGGGGCTTATTGGCGTGGCGATGAAAATAACAAGATGCTACAAAGAATTTATGGAACAACTTATGAAAAGAAAAAGGATTTAGAAGAATATCTTAATAGATTAGAAGAGGCTAAAAAAAAGAGATCATAGAAAACTTGGTAAGGAATTAGATTTATTTTCTATACAAGAAGAGGGGGGGCCAGGATTTCCATTTTTCCATCCAAAGGGAATGATAATTAGGAATATTTTAGAAAATTTTTGGAGGGAAGAACATGCTAAAAGAGGTTATGATGAGATCAAAACTCCAATGATATTAAATGAATCCCTATGGCATCAATCAGGACACTGGGATCACTACAAAGAAAATATGTATCTTACAAAAATAGACAATGAAGATTATGCAATAAAGCCTATGAATTGTCCTGGATCAATCTTAGTTTATAAATCTAAAATGTATAGTTATAGGGACTTACCATTAAGATGGGGGGGTGAGTTAGGATTAGTTCATAGACATGAACTTTCTGGGGGGGCCCTACATGGATTAATGAGGGTTAGAAGCTTTACTCAAGATGATGCTCATTTATACACATTACCATCACAGATAAAAGGGGAACTAATGGATATTATAGATTTAGCAGATTATATGTATGATATATTTGGATTTAAATATTATATTGAATTGTCTACTAGACCAGAAAATTCCATGGGTACTGAAGAACAATGGGAAATGGCTACAAATGGATTAAAGGAAGCTTTAGAAGAAAAGAATATTAAATATATAATCAATGAAGGAGATGGGGCTTTCTACGGTCCAAAGATCGATTTCCAATTGGAAGATGCAATAGGTAGAACTTGGCAATGTGGTACTATTCAACTTGATTTCCAAATGCCAGAAAGATTTGATATATCTTATATAGACAAGGACAATGAAAAGAAAAGACCAGTAATGATTCATAGAACTATATTTGGAAGTATGGAAAGATTTATGGGAATATTGATAGAGCATTATGCAGGAAAATTCCCAGTATGGTTGGCACCAGTTCAAGCTAAGATATTGCCTATTTCAGATAAATTTAACGATTACGCATATGAACTTAGAGATAAGCTTAAAGAAAAAGGGATAAGAGTAGAATTAGATGGTAGAGCTGAAAAAAAATAGGATATAAGATTAGAGAAGCTCAACTTCAAAGAATACCATATATGTTAATAGTAGGTGAAAAAGAAGTTTCAGACAACTTAGTTTCAGTAAGGAAGAGAGATCATGGTGATTTAGGTCAAATGAAGATAGAAGATTTTATATCCAATATAGTAGAGGAAATAGAAAATAAAGTAAAATAAAAAAATGGGAGAGGATGACTCTTCCATTTTTATGTTGCATAATTATATGGAACTTTTTTTGTTTTAAATATTTCCTCTAATTCTTTGTTATCAATAGTCTCTTTTTCCACCAGTTGATTTGCAATTAGATGAAGTAAATCTATGTTTTCTTTAATAATTTGTAAGCTATCATTATATGCTTTATCAGTTATTTTTTTTGATTTCTAAACGTATTTTATCATAATTGTATTTTATATAGGTTTCGTCTAATGCTAGGGTCCCCCCCATTGAACTCATTCCATAGTTGCAGACCATTTCCATAGCTATATTAGTTGCTTTAATTAAATCATCTTTTGCCCCCCCTGTAGTTATTTCATTAAAAACTATTTCTTCTGCAGCCCTTCCAGCTAACAAACAAATTATTTTATATTGTAATTCTCTTTTTGTCAATAAATACCTTTCTTCATCTGGAAATTTAAGTACATATCCTAGGGCTTTACCACGTGGAACAATAGATATCTTTTGGACTACATCCGTATTTAATATTTTAGATACTAATGCATGGCCTGCTTCATGAATCGCTACAGTGTTTTTTTCTTTAAGTAAGACATTAGGATTTTTCAATTCTAGACCTGCTATAACTCTTTCAATAGCAGCATCAAATTCTGATGAAGAAATTACTTTTTTTTATTTTTTTTCTAACTGCTATGATAGCTGCTTCATTAGCAATATTAGCAAGCTGGGCTCCTGAAAGTCCTGTAGTTTTTCGTGCCAATTCTGGAATATTTATACTTTTATCTAAAGGTTTATTATTAGTATGAACTTCTAGTATTTTTTTCTCTGGCAGATTTATTTGGATTACCTATATATATATGCCTGTCGAATCTTCCAGGTCTTAAAAGTGCTTCATCTAGTAAATCCAACCTATTTGTGGCTCCAATTACAATGACAGTATCGTTAGTATTAAATCCATCTAATTCAACTAAAAGTTGATTTAAGGTTTGATCTTTTTCGTTGTTAGATTCTAAATTTCTTTTAGTACCAATGGCATCTATTTCATCAATAAAAATTATACTTGGAGAATCTTTTTTTGCTTTTTCAAATAAGGTCCGTACTCTTTTGGCTCCTACACCTACATATTTTTCAACAAATTCTGAGCCGCTGGCATATAAAAAAAATTCGAGTTAGTTTCTCCAGCTACAGCTTTTGCCAGTAGGGTTTTGCCGGTTCCTGGAGGACCATAAAATAAGATTCCCTTTGGAATTTTTGCCCCCCCATACTCTTATATTTGTAGGAATTGTTGATAAAGTCAATGGTTTCTTGTAACTCTTCTTTTATTTCTTCTAATCCAGCTACATCTTTAAAAGATACATTTGGTTTGTCTTTATCACTATTATTTTCCTTTTCTATTGCAAGTATAGATGGAACAAGTTGAGGCTTTGAACCTACCTTAATATAATATATTAATAGAATTGCTGTAACAGACCATACAGCAATTTTATCGCTAGTTTTTAGATTTTCTAATCCCTCAATGGACAAAAAAATATTGGAAAATTAGCATAAAGGATGCAATTATTCCCAATACTAGGAAAAAGAGAATTATTTTTTTGTGTTTCAAATTATCCCTCCTAAACTTTTCTAATTTTAGTGTAACCATTTTTGTATTTTATATAAGAAAATTATTAGGTTGTTATAAATTAAATTTAGGGTATAATTTATTTATAAGATAAAGGAGAGATGATGAATTGGAAATTTTAAAATTGATACAAGCCTATGAAAAAGATATTATAAAAGCTACACAAGAGATAATTAAAATTAAATCTGTAGAGGGCTCACCTAAAGAAAATATGCCCTTTGGAGAAGGACCATATAAAGCATTAAAATATGCTGTAAATCTAGCAGAAAATATGGGATTTAAAACAAAAGAATTTGATGGATATGCAGCACATGCAGATTTAGGTGAAGGAGATGAAACTGTAGGAATATTGGTTCATCTAGATGTAGTTCCTGAAGGAGATGGATGGGACTATGATCCTATGGTGGAGAAATACATGAAGGAAAGATATATGGAAGAGGAGCTGTAGACGATAAAGGTCCAGCTATTGCTTGTCTTTATGCTATGAAGGCATTAAAAGATTCGGGAGTTGATGTAAAGCGAAAAATAAGGATTATATTTGGAACTAATGAAGAAACGGGATGGGGGGGATGTATGGAACATTATTTCAGTATTGAAAATCCTCCAACAATGGCATTTACACCTGATGCAGATTTTCCTGTGATTCATGGAGAAAAAGGAATTATAATATTTAATTTAGAAAAAGATATTAAAACTATGGAATGTAATGGTATCAAGGTTTTAGATATAAAAGGTGGTTCTGCTGCAAATATGGTACCTGATTACTGCGAAGCTGTACTTGAGGTTAAGGATTTAGAAGCCTTTAATAATAAATATAATGATTTTATAAATAAATATGATTACCCTATTGAAATTAAACATAGTGACGGAAAAGTCAGAGTAAGTGCTAAGGGAATATCTAGTCATGGAAGCACTCCAGAAAAAGGAGAAAATGCTATTTCTTATTTAATGATGTTTTTAGAAGGATTATTTAGTGAAAAAAACTTCTTTAGGTGAATTTATAAAAATATATAATGAAAGAATAGGATTTTATCATTATGGTGAAAAAAATAGGTTGTGGTTTTGAAGATAAAACATCAGGAAAGTTAAATTTTAATCCTGGAGTTATAAAGATAGAAGATGAAAAAAAATCATTTTAACTATAAATATTAGATATCCTATTAGCAATACAGGAGAAGAGGTTTATAATGGGATTAGAGAAAATTTGAAGGATACAAGTATAAAGCTTGTGGAAGGCGAATCAGAACAAAAGCCGCTATATATTTCAAAGGATAATTTTTTTTAGTAAAGAAACTTATGGAAGTATATAGGGAAGAAACAGGAGACAAGGATTCTAAACCTATTACTATAGGGGGGGGAGGAACCTATGCAAGGGCAATGGATAATGCTGTAGCCTTTGGACCTATGTTTCCAGGGCAAGAAGATGTAGTACATCAAAAAAATGAGTATATAAGTATTGAACATTTAATGAAGATTACTAAAATATATGCTAGGGCATTATATGAATTAGCTAAATAGAGGTAAGTTAAACTTGCCTTTATTTTTTTAGAAATAAAAAAAAGTTTTTAACTATAATTTAATTTATCGTAGGGGGTGTACTATTTGCACCATGTGAAAGAAAAACTATTACATATTCAATTAAATCCACCTGCAATATTGGCAATTGGCTTTGGCAGTCTGATTTTTATTGGTTCTATTTTATTAAATTTGCCCATAGCTACTAAAAATGGAGAAAGCATAGGTTATATTAATGCTCTATTTACTTCAGCTTCGGCAGTTTGTGTAACAGGCCTTGTAGTTGTGAATACTGCTGGATATTGGTCCTTATTTGGTAAAGTGGTTATAATATTGCTTATTCAAATGGGAGGACTAGGATTTATGACTATGGCTACTATAGTTGCTTTAATCTTAGGCAAAAGAATAAGACTAAAGGAAAGATTAGTAATAAAAGAACAACTTAATCAAGAAACAATGTCTGGATTAGTAAGATTAACTAAATATGTTGTTTATGTCACTTTAGGCATTGAAGCTATGGGAGCATTACTATTATCTACTAGATTTATTCCACTATATGGATGGCAAAAAGGGATTTGGTTCTCTATTTTTCATTCTATATCAGCGTTTTGTAATGCAGGATTTGATATTACTGGAAATAGTTTAGTGCCTTTTGTTAATGATGTAATCATTAACTTTACAATTAATTCTTTAATTATATTAGGTGGTTTAGGTTTTGCTGTTTATATGGATATTTTAAGACATAGAAAATTTAATAGATTTAGTGTTCATACTAAATTAGTAATATTTATGACAGTAATATTATTAATTTTAGGTACAGTATTATTTTTATTATTGAATATACTAATCCTTATACTATAGGTAATTTAGCGGGTAGTGGTAAAATTACTGCTTCATTGTTTCAATCTGTAATAGCTAGAACTGCTGGATTTAATTCAGTTGATATTAGTTCCATAAGGGATACATCAGCTTTTTTTTATTAATAATTTTAATGTTTATTGGAGGATCACCAGGTTCAACTGCTGGTGGAATTAAAACAACCACCTTTGGTGTTATAGCCATTACTGCTATTTCTACCATAAGAGGAGAACAGGATGTGGCCATATTTAAAAAGCGTATTGGAGAGGAAGTAATAAAAAAATCTATATCTATAGTGTTTATAAGTTTGACTTTGATTGCTATGGTATCTTTTATACTTACAATAACAGAGGAATTGACATTTTTAGATTTGTTATTTGAAACTACTTCAGCTTTTGCTACTGTTGGATTAAGTAGAGGGATTACTTCTTCTCTATCAAATATTGGGAAGTTAATAATTACACTAACTATGTATATAGGAAGGGTAGGGCCATTGACAATGGCATTTGCTTTAAGTAAAAGAAGAGGTCAAAATAAATTTAGATATGTTGAGGGAAATATAATAGTTGGATAAAAGGAGTTGTTTATATTGAAATCATTTGCTGTTATAGGTTGTGGAAGATTTGGTACGTCTATTGCTAAAACCCTTTTCGAGATAGGAAATGAAGTTTTAGCAGTAGATAAAATCCAGAGTTAGTAAAAGATGTTTCAGAGCATGTTACATATGCGGTGGAAGCAGATGTTATGGATGAATCTGTTTTAAAGGAATTGGGTTTAAGTAATTTCGATGTTGTGATTGTTGGCATTGGATCAAATTTAGAAGCTTCTATTATGGCGACTTTAATTGCTAAGGAACTTGGTGTAAAGAAAGTAGTGGCAAAAGCACAATCTGAGTTTCATGGTAAACTATTAGCTAAAATTGGAGCTGATAAAGTAGTTTTCCCAGAGAGGGATATGGGCACTAGAGTAGCACATAATTTAACATCTAAAAATATTCTAGATTATATAGAGTTATCTCCGGATTTTTCTATTATAGAGGTATCTGCATTAAAAAGTTGGTATAATAAATCCTTAGTAGATTTAAGATTGAGAAATAAATATGGAGTTAATGTAATCGCTATAAAAGATGGAGAGAAGGTTAATATTTCACCTGATTCTAATCATATTATTAGAGAGGGGAATATTGTAGTTATAATTGGCCCTACTGAAGCTGTAAAACGGATTGAGTTAAAAGCTGGGGGGGAATAATAGTTTTAACTATTTAGCTATATAATTAATTTAAAAAAATTATTTAAAAAAAACAATATAGAAAATGTTTGACAAAGGTGAATAAGTATCATATACTAGTATAGTGAATTGAATATCTTAATTTAAGTAGAAGTGTCCGCTTCTCACCTTATAGCTAGGGCTCATAAGGTCAACTAATATTAGTATAATCTTAATATGTATTAAGATTTGTTATGTTGTGCGTTAAGCGGGTATTTGTACCCGCTTTTATTTATGTAAAAATTATGGGAGGTGCTGTATTATTAAAGAGCTTCAGATTAATGAAGAAATTAGGGAAAGGGAAGTAAGGTTAATCGATGTAAATGGTGACCAATTAGGTATTGTACCTATAAAAAGGGCTTTAGAAACAGCTTATGATAGGAAATTAGATTTAGTTAATGTAGCCCCCCCAAATGCCAAACCACCTGTATGTAGGATTATGGATTATGGTAAATATAAGTACGAAATAGCTAAAAAAAAGAAAAAGAGGCTAGAAAAAAAACCAAAAGGTTATTAATGTAAAAGAGATACGTTTAACCCCCCCAAATATAGAAATTCATGATTTAAATGTAAAGGCTAGAAGAGCAAATGAGTTTTTGAAATCAGGCGATAAGGTTAAGGTTTCTGTGAGATTTAGAGGTAGAGAAATGGGACACACAAATATGGGTAGAATTGTTCTTAATGATTTTGCAGACTTAACAAAAGAAGTAGGCATAATAGAAAAACCAGCTAGAATGGAAGGTAGAAATTTAGTTATGTTTCTAGCACCAAAAACAGAGTAAGTTTAGGAGGATATGTTATGGCAAAAATGAAAACACATAGAGGTTCAGCAAAAAGATTTAAGAGAACTGCAACAGGAAAATTGAGAAGATATAAGGGATACAAAAGTCACTTAACTGGTAAAAAAAATCACCTAAGAGAATTAGAAACTTAAGAAAAGGTACTTTAGTAAGTAAAGGTGACCAAAAAAAGAATAGATTCAATGATACCAAGATAAGATTATTTTATATATAGGAGGAATTACATCAAATGGCAAGAGTAAAAAGAGGCGTTAATGCTAAAAAAAAGACATAAAAAAAAGTATTGAAACAAGCTAAAGGTTATTATGGTGCAAAAAGCAAATTATTTAGACCTGCTAACCAAGCAGTTATGAAATCATTAAATTATGCTTATATAGGAAGAAAACAAAGAAAAAGAGATTTTAGAAAGTTATGGATTACAAGAATTAATGCGGCAGCTAGAGCTAATGGAATGAGCTATAGCAAGTTTATTAATGGATTAAAGAAAGCTAATATAGAGGTTAATAGAAAAATGCTATCAGAGATGGCAATTCACGATGCTGAAGGATTTGCTAAACTAGTTGAAATTGCAAAGAATAATTAATATAAAAGTTCCTGATAGGAACTTTTTTTCTTTTTATCATATAATTTGATATAATCAATAGTAGTTTGAAAGTATTAATTCTTTAAATCATTATTGTTATATAATGATCTACTAAGATAGGGGGGCTAAATTTATGAAGTCATTTGCAGTAATCGGTTGTGGTAGATTTGGTTCTTCTGTGGCTAAGACTTTATTTGAATTAGAAAATGACGTTTTAGCTATTGATATAGATTCAGATACAATTCAAGGTATATCTGAGTATGTAACCCGGGCTGTTAAAGCAGATGCGACTCAAGAATCATCTTTAAGGGAACTAGGTTTAAATAATTTTGATGTAGTTATAATTAGTATTGGTTCAAATATGGAAGCATCTATTATAGCTACTTTAATATCTAAGGAATTAGGTGCAAGAAATATTGTAGCTCAGGCACAATCTGAATTACATGGAAAACTATTAAAAAAAATTGGAGCTGATAAAGTAATATTTCCAGAGATGGATATGGGTGCAAGGGTTGCTCATAATTTAACCTCTAGTAATATATTAGATTATATTCAATTATCTCCAGATTTTTCAGTACTAGAAATTGCTGTTTTAGAGAGTTGGCATCAAAAATCTTTATCAGAATTAAGATTAAGAAATCATTATGGAATCAATGTAATTGCAATTAAAAGACATGATGAAATAATAGCATCTCCTTCTCCGGATTTCGTTCTAAATAAATATGATATCGTTGTAATTATTGGAAGTACTGAGGATGTAAAAAAAGATTGAGCTTAGAACAGGTGAATAATATGTTAGAAATTAGTTCGAGGAATAATCCTTTAATTAAAGAAATTAGAGGATTAAATAGAAGAAAAAAAATAGATGGGATAATAAGCTGTTTGTAATTGAAGGTATAAAGATAGTTAAAGAAGCTATGTTAAGCGAGGTAAATATTAAGCAAATAATTTATTCCGAAAAGTTATTGTCAACACCTGAAGGGCAAGAACTTTTTCAAAACATTCAATCTAGAGATAATATAGTTAAATTAACAGATAACTTATTTAATGAAATTTCAGATACTGATAATCCCCCCCAAGGGATATTAGCAATAGTAGAATTTATTGAGAGGGGGATTTAATGACATCTCAAATATAAAGAATCCTGCTTTATTGTTTTTAGATAGGGTTCAAGATCCAGGAAATATGGGAACTATTATTAGGACAGGTGATGCTTTTAATATAGATGGTATCATAATAGGAGAAGGCTGTGTAGACATTTATAATCCTAAGGTTGCAAGATCCACTATGGGTTCAATATTTAGAGTTCCAATATATGTATGTGAAGATTCATTAGATTTTTTTTATTAAATATTAAAGTTCAAGGAATAAAAGTTTTAGCTACTTCTCTAGATGGGGAACTTTTATATAATGAAAATCTTCAAGAGAGTTTTATATGTATAATAGGAAATGAATCAAGGGGGGGCGTAGATCCTAAAATTATTTCTATAGCAGATGGCACTATAAAGATTCCAATGCCTGGAAAGGCTGAATCCTTAAATGCAGGAGTTGCAGCTTCAATTATTATGTATGAATCAATGAGATGTAGAAAATAATCTATTAAATAAGTAAAAACTGTAATATGGAGGGGATTAAAGATTATGAAAGATAAACTAGGAGAAATTCGAAGCTTAGCACTAAAAAAACATAGAAGATGTTTCTGATTTAATTGAGTTAGATAAATTAAGGGTTAAATTTTTAGGTAAAAAAAGGAGAAATTACAAATGTTTTAAGGGATATGAGAAAATTATCCCCCCCAGAAGAAAGACCAATAATTGGGCAAATTGCCAATGAAGTTCGAAGCGAAATTGAAGAGAAAATTTCTACAGTCAAAGAAACCTTAAAAAAAATGAAGCAAAAAAAAGCTAAATTAGAAAAAGAAAAAAAATAGATATAACTGTATCTACTAATAATGAAAGGATAGGGCATAGGCATCCATTGTTAGCGACTATTGATGAGCTGGAAGATTTATTTATCAGTATGGGATTTACAGTGGTAATAGGTCCAGAAATAGAAACTGTAGAGAATAATTTTGATGCTTTAAATTCACCTGAAAATCACCCATCTAGGGATCTTTCAGATACATTTTATATTAATAAGGATATATTGTTAAGAACTCACACATCTCCTGTACAAATTAGGGCTATGAAAGAATTAGGAGCACCTTTAAAAATAATATCTGCTGGTAGAACCTTTAGATTTGATGATGTAGATGATACCCATTCACCTATGTTTCATCAATTAGAAGGATTAGTAGTTGATGAAAAAGTTTCAATGGCAAATTTAATTCATACACTGGATATATTTATTAAAGAATTGTTTGGAGAAGATATGGAAACCAGGTATAGACCTCATCATTTCCCTTTTACAGAACCTAGCGCAGAAGTAGATGTATCTTGTATTAAATGTAAGGGTAAAGGCTGTCCACAATGTAATTATACAGGATGGAGCATGGAACTCCTTGGTTGTGGTATGGTACACCCACAAGTATTAGAAAATTGTGGTATTGACTCTGAAAAATACACAGGCTTTGCTTTTGGTATGGGTATAGATAGAATTACAATGGTTAAGTATGGTATTAAGGATATTCGCTTACTATTTGAAAATGATAATAGATTTTTGGAACAATTCTAGAAAGAGAAAGGAATGATAAGATGCTATTACCTATAAAATGGTTAAAGGATTATGTGGCAACGGATAAAGATAGTAAAGAGTTAGCTGATAAGTTAACTTTGTCTGGATCTCATGTAGAATCAATTAATTCATTAAATAAAGGTGTAAAAGATGTAATCGTTGGTAAAATTTTAAGCCTTGAGAAACATCCTGGTGCGGATAAGTTATTGATATGTGAAGTGGATATTGGTAAGAAGAAACTCCAAATAGTTACAGGGGCTACTAATTTAATAGAAGGTGACTATGTACCTGTAGCAGTTGTTGGTTCTCAACTTCCTGGAGATATAATTATTGAAAAAAACAAATTTTAGAGGTGTGGAATCACATGGTATGCTTTGCTCTTTAAAGGAATTAGGATATGCTGATAATGTGATTTCTAAGGAAATGAAAGATGGAATATTTGTTTTAGATAAAGAATATCCATTAGGTTCAGATATTGTAGACGTACTTAATTTAAATGATGAAGTTATAGAATTTGAAATAACCCCAAATAGGCCTGATTGTTTAAGTATAATAGGTATGGCTAGGGAGACATCAGCTACATTTAATATCCCATTAAAGGAGCCAGTTATAAATATTAACAATGAGGAAGAAGATATATCAAAGTATATAGAAGATATTGAAGTTCTTAGTGATAATTGCTCAAGATATTATGCAAGGGTAATAAAGGATGTAAAGATTAAAGAATCTCCATTATGGATGCAAATCAAGTTGATGGCTGCGGGAGTAAGGCCTATAAATAATATTGTAGACATAACAAACTATGTAATGCTAGAATATGGAGAGCCTTTACATGCTTTTGATTTAGGAAAGTTAGAAGGTAAAAAGATCATAATCCGTCAAGCAGAGAAAGGCGAGAAGATTAAAACCTTAGATGATATTGATAGAGAATTAGAACCAACGGATTTAGTTATAGCTGATGAAAAAAAACCCCATAGCCATTGCTGGTGTTATGGTGGATTTGATTCTGAAATATCTAAAGACACTAAAGTTGTCTTATTGGAAGGTGCAAACTTTAATGAAAAGAGTGTTAGACTAACAGCTAAAAGGCTTAATTTAAGAACAGAAGCCTCCAATAGATTTGAAAAGGGTATAGATCCTAATTTGTGTAGCAAAGCTGTTGATAGAGTTTGCCAATTAATTGAGTTAACAGGTGCTGGTACTGTTGTTAAATCATTTATTGATAAATATAAGGATGTAAAAGAAGAAAAAAACCATTACTTTAAGACCAGAAATAGTAAATTCTCTTTTAGGTGTTGATATTGATGTAGAATCAACGGTTAGATATTTAAATTCTTTAGGTATAAAATCTACTTTTGATGGGAAATTAATTTATTCCACTATACCAACTTATAGAATGGATTTATCTATTGAGGCAGATTTAATAGAAGAGATTGGTAGATTGTATGGATTTCATAATATAGAAAGTAAACCCTTAGTAGGAAAGCTTACTAGAGGAAAGAAGCCTTATGATAAGATAGTAGAAGATAAAGGAAAAGCAGTATTACAAAGTTTGGGATACAATGAAGTTATGACATATTCTTTCATTAGTCCAAAAGCATATGATAAAATTATGCTACCAGAAGATAGTGATTTGAGAAAATATGTGAAACTATTGAACCCTCTTGGAGAAGACTATAGTGTTATGAGGACTACATTGATACCTACTATGATGGAGTTATTAAGTAGAAATTATAATAGAGGTGTTGAATCTACATTTGCATATGAAATTGGAAATATTTTTATTCCTAAAGAATTGCCAGTGGAAGAGTTACCACTTGAAGAGAAAGTTTTATCAATAGGGTTTTATGGTGAGAAGGATTTCTATTATTTAAAGGAATCTATTAGTAAATTATTAGGTAGACTGGGAATTACTGGTATGGAATATATTAGAGAAGAGAAGAATCCTACATTTCATCCTGGAAGAACTGCTAAGATTTTATTAAATGGAGAAGTATTAGGGATAATAGGAGAAATTCATATGGATGTTTGTGAAAATTATGATATAAATACTAGGGTGTATATAGGCCAATTAGATTTTAGTAAAATCATTGAGTTGACAAACTTTGATAAAAGATATAAACCTCTACCTAAATATCCATCTATGACAAGGGATATTGCAGTAGTAGTTGATGAAGATATATTAGTTGGAAATATAGAAAAAAAATTATATTAAAACATGGTGGGGGGGATTTAATAGAAAGTATTAAGTTATTTGATATCTATAGAGGAGACCAAATTCCTGAAAATAAGAAAAGTATTGCTTTTTCCATAACTTATAGATCCTATGAAAGGACTTTAAGGGATAAGGAAATCAACGATATTCAAGAATTGATTATTCGAGATTTGCAAGATAATCTAAAAGCAAAATTAAGAAGTTAAAGGGGTAGAGGAATCTACTCCTTTTTTTCAAAATATATAAGAATATTGAAAAAAATTATAGTATAATATGTATATAAACTATAGGGAGGGTGAGTTATGACGGAAAAAAAAGAAAATAGACGTTATGATAGATGGTCGTAACTTTACAGTAGTTGGTGGAGATGATGAAGAATATGTTAGGAGTCTAGCTTATTATATAGATAAACAGATCAGAAATCTAACCTCTAAAAATGATAAACTTAGCCAGACTATGGCTGCTACACTTGCTGCTTTAAATATAGCTGACGAATTTCATAAAACCAAGAAGAAATTGGAAAAACTAGAAGATAAGGCTAAGGAGCCTCTTGAAAAATATGATTCTTTGCATGAAGAATTAAAAGAGTCAAAGGAAAAAAATTAATGAGCTTAGAGAAAGATGTAAAGAGTATCAAGAACAAGAAACAAAGCAAAATAAAGAAAAAGATGAGTTATTAGATAAAATCAGTAGGCTTAATAGACAAATGGAATCTAGAGATAAAGAAATTGCAAAACTTAGGGAACAAATAAAAGCATTACAGGACAAGAATTTTAAAATCAAGTAGAATTAGTAGAAGTTAGAAAAGAGCTAACAGAGTATATTAGACTTTAGATAAGGAAACAAGTACATTTAGTAAGGAAGGAAAATGAATATAGTGGAAAAAGTATAGAATTATTAGCACCAGTGGGAAGTATGGAATCTCTTTATGCTGCAGTTGAAAATGGTGCAAATGCAGTATATTTAGGTGGTAAGGTATTTAATGCAAGACAATATGCTTCTAATTTTGATTATGAAGAATTAAGAGAAGCCATAAGATATTCCCATTTAAATGATGTAAAGGTGTATGTAACAGTTAATATATTAATAGGAGATAATGAATTTACTGATATATTAGATTATATTAAATTTTTATATGAAGCAGATGTAGATGCTATTATAGTTCAAGATTTAGGACTAGCAAATTTAGTTAAAAAGGGATTTCCTGATTTTCAAATTCATGGTAGTACTCAAATGACTATTAATAATTTATCTGGAGCTAAGTTTTTAGAAAAAAATGGGATTTAGTAGAGTGGTTTTAGCTAGGGAGACACCTTTAGAAGAGATAAAAAAACATTAGTGAAAATTCTTCCATTGAACTAGAAACTTTTATTCATGGAGCACTTTGTGTTTCATATTCTGGACAATGCTTAATGAGCAGTTTAATTGGAGGAAGAAGTGGTAATAGGGGGGGTAGATGTGCTCAGCCATGTAGAATGGCATATTCTATAGTAGATAATGAAGGTAATTTGGTAGGCGATTGGTATAAAAGGCATGTTTTAAGTACTCGGGATTTAAACACTTTAGATTATATAGAAGAGCTTAAAAATAGTGGAATAAATTCTTTTAAAATAGAAGGTAGAATGAAAAGACCTGAATATGTATCTACAATAGTTAAAACTTATAGAAAAGCTATAGATAAAGGTAGTGCTTCTATTACAAATAAAGAGAAAAAAAGATGTAGAGCAGATATTTAATAGAAGATTCACTAAAGGATTAACTTTTGGAGATTTTGGTAAAGATATATTTCCTTCGATAGACCAGATAACAGAGGGATTTTATTAGGGAAAGTTATAAAAGTAGATAAGCATAAAGTTTCTATTATATTAGAAGAAGACATTGAAAAGATGATGGAATTGAATTTACCCTTTCCAATGGTGAATATAGAGGAATGAAAGCACCTTTTAATGGGAATAAGGGCTCCATAATGATTTTAGATAAAATAGGCTATATATCTAAGGACTCATTAGTATATAAAACATCAAGTAATAGATTATTACAAGAGTCAAAAGCTTCCTATGAAGAAAATAAAAAGACTTATCCTATAGATATGGAGATAAATGTAGCCATTGGTGAAAACCTAGATTAAAACTAACTAATAAAGAATATATTGTTTTTTCAGAAGAAGATTTTATTGTTGAAAAAGGAAAAAGAGTTGTACTTAGTGAAGAAAAGATTTTAGAGCAAATTTCTAAATTAGGGGGGGATACTAATTTTTATTTATCTAATTATAAAATAAATCTAGAAGAAGGAGCTTTTTGCCTGTAAGTATAGTAAATAAACTTAGAAGAAATGCAGTGGAGAAATTAGAAAATATAATTGCAAACTATAATAATAGAAAGCCTATAGACTATAAAGAGTATAAGGATTTAAAAAAACAAATTCATTTATATTAAAGATAAAAAAAACAAGATGTAAAAAGAGGCTTAAGTGTTAAAGTTAGTACTATAGATCAATATAATCAATTGGATATTAATAAATTAGATACAATCTACTTAGGTTTTTATGAGAATTTAGATAATATTATAGATGAACTTAGAAAAAAAGAATAAAGAAGTATATATTTGGACAGATAAAATTTTATATGAAGATGATCTAATTAATATAGATAATAATGTAATTAAACCTTATAAAGATTTAATTCATGGCTTGTCAGTATCTAATATAGGTACATTTAATTACTTTAAAGATAAATACGACTTTAAATTTCATGGGGGGGATATTGGCTTAAATATATTTAATAGTTATACAACTGAATATCTATATTCCTTAGGAGTTGACAGTGTAACATTATCTCCTGAACTTACTTTGGAACAAATAAAAGATATAAGTAAAACATAGGGGGAAATTTAGAGTCTATAGTTTATGGATATTTACCTGCTATGGTGACTAAGACATGTCCTATGGCTTTGGTTAAAGGATGCAAAGATGATAGTAATTGTAATACTTGTAATTTTGCACAGGGCTATGGTTTAAGAGATAGAAAGGATATGACTTTTCATATGATTAGAAGCCAAGGTTATTCTACTATATATAATTCTGTCCCTGTAATGGTTTTAGATAGCATAAATACAATATATAATTCAGGTATATCAATGGCTAGGTTAGATTTTACTTTGGAGAATAAGGGTATAGGTACGATTCAGTCTATTTATTATGATTATATAAATAATATAGTTAATGAATTTGAAGTAAGAAAATTTATAGAAGATTATAAAGAACATAGTGATATTACAAAAGGGCACTATTATAGAGGGATAATATAAGGGCGGTGATATTGATTGAATAAAAAAAACCTTGAAAGTACTAGAGTATAATAAAATTATTGATTTATTATTGAAAAAAAATCTGAATCCGAATTAGGAAAAGAAAAAAAATAAAAAAAATTAGACCACTGACAAACATAAAAAAAATAGAAAACCTTTTAAGGGAAACTGATGAGGCGTTGTCATTATTAATTAAAAGAGGTAACCCACCTTTATATGGGATTCGTGATATAAAATATGAATTAAAAAGAGTGGAAATGGGAGGAGTTTTAACTCCAGGAGCTTTGCTAAGGATATCCGATTCCTTAAGAGTGTCAAGGGGATTAAAAAAAATACATGAAGGATAATGAAGCGGATAAAGGTTCTAGATATCCAATTGTTGAAGGGTTAATTAGTAATTTAATGATTTTTAAGAATATTGAGGATGAAATCAATAATGCTATAATTAATGAAAATGAAATATCAGATAATGCTAGTACAGCCCTTCGCAATATAAGAAGGCAAATAATAAGTAAAAATGATGCTATAAAAAGCAAACTTAATTCTATAATTAGTTCTCAATCCAATAAAAAGTATTTACAAGATAGTATAGTGACTATGAGAGAAGGAAGGTATGTAATACCTGTTAAGCAAGAAAATAAAAGTAGTGTACCAGGATTAGTCCATGATATAAGTTCTAGTGGGGGGGCTACTGCATTTATAGAGCCTATAGCAGTAGTGGAGCTTAATAATGAGTTAAGGGAATTAGAAGTTAAAGAAAGAGAAGAAATAGAAAGGGTATTAGCTGAACTTTCTAATATGGTAGGGGAAGTATCCGAGAGCATAATGGGTAATCAGAATATATTGGAAGATTTGGATTTTATATTTTCTAAGGGGGAAATTGGCTTTAGATATGAATGCTACTAAGCCTATATTAAATAGTCGTGGTTATATAAATATAAAAAAAAGCAAGACATCCCCCCCTATTAAATACTAAGGAAGTAGTTCCCATAGATGTTTACTTAGGAGACGAATTTAAATCTTTAATAATTACAGGACCCAATACAGGAGGAAAAACTGTAACACTAAAGACAGTAGGCTTATTTACATTAATGGCTCAGTCAGGACTACATATTCCAGCTGACTTTAATTCCCAAATTGGTGTATTTAATCAAATATTTGCAGATATAGGAGATGAACAAAGCATTGAACAAAGTCTGTCAACTTTTTCATCTCATATGACCAATATAGTAGACATTTTAAAAAAATGTAGAGAGTAATAGTCTGATTTTATTTGATGAATTAGGTGCAGGAACGGATCCAACAGAAGGGGGGGCAGCATTAGCTATGTCTATATTAGACAATTTACTTAAAAGAGATGTAAGAACTATTGCTACAACCCATTATAGTCAATTAAAGCTTTATGCCTTGACTACAGAAAATGTAAGTAATGCCTCTGTAGAGTTTGATGTGGAGACATTAAGACCTACTTATAGACTTTTAATAGGTGTCCCTGGAAAATCTAATGCCTTTGAAATATCTAAGAGATTAGGTTTACAAGATTACATTATTGATTATGCAAGGAAGCTGATTTCTCAAGAAAACATAGATTTTGAGGATGTGCTTCAAGCCATTGAAAAGGATCGTAGAGAAGCAGAAGAAAAAAAGATATGAAGCAGAACGACAAAGTTTAGAAATAGAAAAACTTAAAAATGAATTAGCTATAGAAAAATCTAAGACTAAGGATATGCGAGATAAAATACTTCAAGAAGCAAGGGAAGAAGCTAGAAATATCCTTAGAAATGCAAAGGAAGAGTCAGAATTAATAATTTCTGAGCTACGAGATATTTCTTTTGAAATAGATAAAGATAAAACTAGAAGGATGCATGAAGCCCAACAAATGTTGAAATCTGAAATAGATAAAGCTGATGAATTATTAGTGAAAGATGTATTAAATGTAAAGGCAAAGAAGCCACCGAAAAATTTAAAGGTAGGAGAAACAGTAGAAGTATTGTCTTTAAATCAAGTGGGAGAAGTATTAACATTGCCAGATGAAGGTGGAAATGTAACTGTTCAAGTGGGAATAATGAAGGCTAATGTTCATGTTAGCACTTTAAGAAGGACTGTTTCAGAAGAAAGTAATAAATCACATTTTAAAGCAAAGACTATAATGAGTTCTAAGTCTCAAACCATAAGAAATGAAATAGATTTAAGGGGGGGAAAAATATAGAAGAAGCCATATTAGATTTGGATAAGTACCTGGATGATGCATATATAGCAGGTTTAAAGGAAGTATTTATCATACATGGGAAAGGTACAGGAGCTCTAAGGGAAGGTCTACAATCATATTTTAGAAGACATAAAGCTATAAAATCCTTTAGACCTGGTAAATATGGCGAAGGTGGATTAGGTGTTACTGTTTTAGAGATAAAGTAAATAACAAAATAGTCATTGAATTATTTTATTAAATAATGTATATTTAATAATGACTATATTAAATCCTAAGATTAAGAGAGTAAGTTAGATTAGGTGTTAAAGCGAGCTGGGTGGGTGAAAGCCAGTACACAAATATATTTGAAAAGAACTTATGAGGAGATATCTGAATTTAGTAGGATACTACGCTGATAGCGTTAAAAACTTTGAGTGGGCATTGCCAACAAGAGTGGTAACACGGGATAACTCTCGTCTCTTATATTAGAGATGGGAGATTTATTTTTATGTATAGGGAGGTTTAAAATGTTAAATTTTAAAGAAAAAGTAGTAGAATTAATTAGTAACCAGGTAGAATCTTTAGATAAGGGAGAAATAGCATCATTAATTGAGATTCCTCCTTCTTATGATATGGGGGGATTATGCTTTTCCAGCTTTTAGACTTAGTAAAATCTTTAGAAAAGCTCCGAATTTAATAGCAGAAGAATTAGTTGAGAAATTTGGTGAAAATGAGTGCTTTGAAAAATTGAAAATGCAGGTCCATATGTAAATTTCTTTATTAACAAATCAAAGTTAGTAGAAGTTGTTATGGAAGAAATCAAAAATCAAGGGGGGGCAGTTATGGTTCGTCTAATATAGGAGATGGTAAAACTGTAATAGTGGAATATTCTTCACCTAATATTGCAAAACCATTTCACATAGGTCATATAAGGACAACAGTTATAGGAAATGCCCTTTATAAGATTTATAAATTCTTAGGTTTTAATACCATTGCTATTAATCATTTAGGAGATTATGGAACTCAATTTGGAATGCTAATATCAGCTTATAAAAAAATGGGGGGGAGATAAGGAAGTAATCGAAAAAGATCCTATTAATGAATTATTAAACTATATGTTAGATTTAACTCGGAAGCAGAAGAAAATGAAGAATTAAGGGATGAGGCAAGATATTGGTTTAAAGAATTAGAAGATGGCAATGAAGAAGCTTTAAAGTTATGGGAATGGATAAGGGAGATTAGTTTAAAAGAATTTAACAAGGTATATGATATGTTAAATATCAAATTTGATTCATATGCAGGAGAGAGCTTTTATTCTGATAAAATGCCTAGAGTTATAGAAGAACTAAAAGAGAAGAATTTAATGAAGGAATCTGAAGGAGCTTATTTAGTAGATTTAGAAGATTATGATATGCCGCCAGCGTTGATTATGAAAAGTGATGGCTCCACTTTATATACTACAAGGGATATTGCAGCTGCTATTTACAGAAAAGAAACTATGATTTTATAAATATCTATGTTGTAGCATCACAACAGAACTTACATTTTAAACAATGGATAAAAGTTGTAGAACTTATGGGATACCAATGGGCAAAGGATTGTATTCATATTCCGTTTGGTATGGTTAGCTTAGAAGATGGAACTTTATCAACTAGAAAAGGAAGGGTAGTCTTCTTAGAAGATGTACTAAATAAAGCAATAGAGAGCACTTTAAATATAATAGAAGAAAGAAATCCTAATTTACAAAATAAAGAAGAAGTAGCAAAACAAGTGGGAATTGGAGCGGTGATTTTTCAAGAGTTATTTAATCAAAGAATTAAAGATTATGTGTTTTCTTGGGAGAGAACCCTTAGTTTTGAAGGAGAAACTGGTCCATATGTTCAATATACACATGCTAGAGCAAACTCTTTATTAGAAAAGGGAAGCTTTAGCATTGAAGATAGGGTAGACTATAATCTTATAAAGTCTGAGGATGAAATCAATATCGCTAGATTATTATATGATTTTCCTCAAGTAGTATTGAATGCTATGGAAAAAAAATGAGCCATATTTTATAACTAGGCAGATTGTAGAAATAGCTAAGGCTTTTAATAAATTTTACAATAGTTCTCAAATAATAGTTGATGATATAGAAGTGAAGAAGGCTAGACTTATGTTGACCTATGGAACTAAAGAAGTTATTAGAATAGGTTTAGGTTTATTAGGTATAGAAGCACCTAATAAAATGTAGGGGATAGTTATGATGGATTTGAGATTAGAAAATATATTATTGGATATTTTTCAAGAGGATATTAATAATAATAAGGCTCAAACATATATAACACAAATCACTATATTGACTATAAAATCTTTAATTCCAAGTGTAAATGAAATAGGCAATAGAATAGATTATAGAAGATTTTATGAAGAATTAAAATTATGGAAATATTATAGTTTAGGAGAGAATAATTCTCTCCTAAATATCTTAGGTGATATAGATGAGGATGTTTATTTTAGTTTAAATGATAGTACATTATATTCTAGAATCATTCCTATTATACTGGCTAATGAGAAGCATGATATTATAGAGGATGAAATTATTAAGAATATTATATATTCAACAGGGAATATACAAAATTTATTAGAATGGGTAACAATAGGAAGACTCTTATATTTAGTAATAGAAAAAGAAGAGGATATAATTGAAAAATTAAAGGAATATTTAATCAATATATCTCAAGTTGATTTTTTAGATAGATATGAGAGATTATACAAAGTTAATATAAATAAATATCCTGGGAATTATAAAATCATATTTGAAAGAGAAAGACTAAATCTATTGAATCTATTAAATGGAATTAGTATAAATGAATATACTATTTTAAAGGATATTATGGATGTTTTAGAAGGAGATTCCCCCAATGACGGAATTTGGGAAAATCATATATAATTCTACAGAAAATGGAAAAAAATGATTATAGATTAAATGAATTTTACTTTGATATGAATGATTATATTTTCAAGCTAAGAAAAAGTAGGATTAATCCTAATGACTTAGTGATTAATGAGTATATATTGCCAGATGTATTTAGTTTTAATGAGGGAGAAATGTTTTTTTTCACTCCTTATTTAAAAAATTGTAAAGTTATAAAAAAAAGAAGTTAGAAATGGGACTCTAACCTCTTTAATTGGCACAAGGACAGGTATGTACTTATTTAAGAAGAACCCTATCTAAAAAGATTGGGTTTCTTTTTCTAAGAATTCTAAGAAATCACTTTCAGGTATTTCTGCTAATAAAGATAATTCTTGAATAAAATTATCTTTTAATGTAATGAAATCATCAATTTTAGTATTTTTTTTCCTGTATACTCTAGAGCCTGTATAATTAAGAACATATCGTCCTTAGACATTTCTTGTATAGTTATTTTATCAAAATTCTGCATTATTCGACCCCTTTCCTATAATCCTAATATATATTCTACATCTTTTAGCAGAAACATTCAATACTTGAAAGGGAAAGAATACTTTATTAAATTTTTAAATTATATAATCAAAGAAAGATGAGGTGGAGGATGTGAAAATAATATTAACAACTTTAAATTCTAAGTTTATTCATTCCAATTTAGCTATTAGATATTTATCAAATTATGTAAAAAAACATAGTAGATATTGAAATTTATGAATTTACTATAAATCAAAATATAGATTTTATTGCCTCGGAAATATATAAATTAGACCCTAAAGTAATTGGATTTTCTACGTATATATGGAATCTAAAGGAGACATTAAAAATATGTGAAATTTTGAAAACAGTAAAACCAGATATAAAAATAGTATTAGGAGGACCTGAAGTTTCCTTTGATGGGGAATCATTGATGGAACAATATCCATATGTAGACTTTATTATTTATGGAGAAGGTGAAGAAACCTTTAAAGAATTTGTTGATAATATAGTTCATAATAATAAAGATTTTAGTAATGTATTAGGTTTGATTTATAGAGATGGAGAAAGGGTAATTAAAAACAAAGAAAGAGATTTAATACAAGAATTAGATAATATCCCTTCCCCATACAGCAATGTTGGTAGTGAATTTAAAAATAAAATTGTTTATTATGAAAGTTCTAGAGGATGTCCCTTTAATTGTAAATTTTGCTTGTCTTCCAGTATAAAGGGAGTAAGATATTTTAATATTGATAGAGTAAAAGAGGACCTATCTAATTTAATAAAGTGTGGGGTTAAGCAAGTAAAGTTTGTTGATAGAACTTTTAATGCTAATAAAAAAATATGCAATGGAGATTATGCAATTTATTATAGATAAAGATCCTGTAGATATAAATTTTCATTTTGAAGTAACTGCCCATTTATTAGATAATGAGGTTTTAAATTTTTTTAAAAAGTGTAAAGGAAGGATTATTTCAGTTTGAAGTAGGCGTTCAGTCTACTAATGATGATACTATAAAGGCAGTAGGTAGAACTACAGATTTTGAAAAACTTTCAAAAGTAACAAGGATGATTAAATCATATAAAAATATACATCAACATTTAGATTTAATTGCAGGACTGCCCTATGAAGATTATAATACATTTAGAGAATCCTTTAATGATGTGTATAATTTAAAACCTGAAAAACTTCAATTAGGGTTTTTAAAGATGTTAAAAGGTTCTGGATTAAGGTTAAAAGAAGAAAAATATGGTTATAAATATATAGATAAACCGCCCTACGAAGTTTTAGCTAATGATTTTATAAGTTATGATAAAATTATAAAACTAAAGGGAATTGAAGATTTAGTGGAAAAATATTATAATGAAGGATATTTTCAACATACTTTAGAATTTATAATTAAGAATTATTATATAGGCCCTTTTGGATTTTATGAAGATTTCTTAAAGTATTGGGAAGATAATGATTATAACAAAGTGTCCCATAGTAGAAATAAACTTTATGAGATTTTAAAAAGATTTGTTGCTTATAAAGATTATGCACATATTTCAATAATTGATAATTTGTTAAAGTATGACTATATTTATAATAATAAAAGACCTAAATTGCCAGTAAGTCTTCAAGTGGGAGATAATCGTATAGTACAAAAAAAACATCCACAATATTTTAAAAGATGAAAGGATTTTAGAAAAATATTTATACGAATATAAAGATATTCCTACAAAAAAAACTTATTAATTTAGTTTCTTTAGAAAATTTCAATGTAAATGTATTGGAAGTTATTAAAGCTGGATATAATCCTATAGAAAGTTCTAAGGCATACATTCTATTTGTTCATAAAGATGGAGAAATAAATAGATGTGTTGCTACTGATATAACTAAAATAGTTGAGGAGATGATTTAGTGGATTTATTTAAGGATATAGTTTATGTAAACAAGGAATCGGCAACTAAAACTATAAAGAGCTTTAAGAAAAGTTGGCCTATTGTATTTACAGGTATAATATATACTATCCTCAATTTAGTTATCTATAATTTAATAGGTAGGTTATTTGTAGGGCCTTTATATATACTATCAGGAATAGTAGTAGCCATAATATCAAGTAGCTTTATTTCTAATTATTTATACCTTTTATTTAATGTAATTAATTATGATAAAATTACATTTCAAGACTTTAAAGATGGATTTACTTATTTTATATGGAAAGTTTATGGGATATTTTTTTATTGGTTATTTAGCAAATTTTTTTATTAGACATTATTTATAGAACATTAGGTAATATGGCGATTGTTTTAAATATTATCTGGTATTTAACTTTAATAGTTATTATGAATCCATTGCCTGAAACTATTTATATTAAATCCTATAGCCCCCCCTGGGATAGTATTGTGAAAACAATGGCATTTATGCAAGAAAACTGGTTTAATTGGTTATTACCTAATGTCGTATTTTATGGACTATTATTTATTACAAGTGGAACTGTATTAATGGATATATTTAATACTCATATATCTTTTAATATGGCATTTAATGTTAAAAATGTGTTGGTTTATTTTATAGGTCAAATTTTGTTTTCCATTACTATGATATATAGGGGGACATTTATATAAACTTTTAAGCACTAGTACAAGAAGAAAAAGAATGTTTATGAATAAATTTTAGTTAAAAGGTGTGAACTATGGAATATATTAAAAATTATTTTAAAGAAAAAAAACTAAAGATATTACCTTTATAGAACTTAAAGATGACTCACATATACAAATTAGGGATTATAAAGTAAAGGAAGGAACGCCTTTACCTTTATTGACTTCTGTTCTCATTAAAGAAATAAAAAAAAGGCACCTTGGAAGAGGAAATTAAAATAACCCATATAATAGATGGAATTATTTATACCCTTGGAGTAGATCAAGAATTTTCATTTGTAAATGAATATAAATCAATTCTTAAGGCTTATGATAAAAACATTGTAGATTATATATTTTATCGAGGAATGAAGTCCCTTGAAGATAAAGATTACGATAGCTGCTCCATAAATTTTAGAGCATTATTATTGTTAGAACCTGATAATGTAAAAGCTTTATTTAATTATGCAATTGCATTAGAAGAAATTGCAAAGAAACTTTTACAAGGTGAAAAACAGAAGAAGGGAAAGTTTTTTTAAATCATTCTACAAAGCAACTGGAAGCCATATTGGACCTTAAAGATGATTTTTCATTAGCTTATTATAAGCTAGGATTTCATTACATGTATTCCGAACAATATCTAAAGGCTAATTTGATTTGGAATAAATTTCTCACTTTAGGCAATGACGATATATTATTGCAGGAAATTAGAGAAGAAATGGATAAAATAAAATATGATGTTGAACTTGAGACGGGAATAACTTATTTAGCTTATAATGATTTTAACAAGGCTTTAGATCATCTACTGAAGTTAATACCTAAATACGAAGAAAATTGGAACATAAATTACTTAATAGGACAGGCATATAATGGTTTAGGTCAATATGAATTTGCCATAGATTACTTTAACAAAGCTATTGAGTTAAACGATAAAGAGCCTGATATATATAATGAGTTAGGAATTCTATTTTTAATATAGGAAATATAGATAAAGCGATAGAAGTGTTTTCTCAAGGTATAGATAACTGTGGGGGAAGATTATAAACTATATTTTAACAGGGGGGGTTTAGGCTATGTGCAATTAGAACAACTGGAAGATGGATTAAGGGATATAAATAGAGCAGCAGCTCTAAATTCAGAAGATATAAATATAAAAGCACAGAAAGAATCATTGGAGCAAATTTTAAATAATAAAAATAATAATTAAAATAGTTTTAATTGCTGAAAAATGGTAACTTTACCTATAAAAAAAATAAAACTTATAAAAAAAAGTCAAAGATTTTTTATAAAAAGGTGTTGACTTTATTTTAAAAACCGTGTATCATAATAAAAGTCGGCTGGGGGGGAAAAAGCAAAATGAAGCACGAAATCCAAGAAAAAAAATGCAAAATAACAGTTGACAAGAAAAACAAGATTTGCTATACTATATAAGTCCCCTCGGGAAACC
>JMBV01000153.1_pt1 | contig 26398 bp, 37 predicted proteins | sample 616531 | NCBI WGS metagenome assembly JMBV01 (sample SAMN02727904, study PRJNA239997) | anaerobic digester metagenome | biome: anaerobic digester; isolation source: mesophilic anaerobic digester inoculated with municipal waste water sludge... | place: Germany: Bielefeld University, CeBiTec ...
TGTCGTCGTTTATCTTCTTTCATAACTTATGGGTTTAAACAAAAAAAAGCCTCTAATGCAATAACACCAGAGGCCGGTCAATATAATTGAGTTGATTGATTTACTCGGTAGCAACGAGTTTTTTTTCGAAAGCTTCGATTTCAGATTGGCGGCTTTGTTTTTATGAATCACTTTGCGTTTTGCATTCTTATCAATCAGCGAAACTAATTTTGGATACTGATCTCTGGCTGTTTCAATATCAGTTAACGACTTGAATTTTCTAATTGCATTGCGCATTGTCTTCGCGTGATACCGGTTGCGCATCTGTTTCATCTTGTTTGCCCTGATTCTTTTTAAGGCTGATTTATGATTTGCCATCTATTTAATTAATTTAATTTCAATGTCTTGTAGAAAAATTATCGTTTTTATCTCATAAAAATTATGGGCTGCAAAATTACAATAGTTTTTTTTCTAAACAAGAGAATTGATAGATAAAAACTATTTTAGTAAATAACTCTCAAGAATTTTATCCAGTTCTGCCGGCGTAAAGAGTTTATTTACCACTATTCCGTTGCGGTCAATAAGAAAAGTGCCGGGAAGATTTTAACTCCAAAAATCTTACATCACGATCTTTCCAACTGTCAATTACGTAAACATTGTTTTCCATGGATATTTCTTTTCGTTGAGTGCTTTAATCCATGTTTCGCGCTCTTTATCCAGACCAATTGCGTAAATGTCGTAACCCTTACCATGAATAAAATTTTTATCGTGATACTTATTGTATATTTCACGATGTTTTTCGTTGTCCACCATGCAATGATGGCAAAGAGAGTTCCACAGCATCACCATTACCATTTTGCCATTAAGGCTGCTCAACTTTATAAGAGCGCTGTCGGGATCGTAATTTGCAAAGTCTCCAAGATCGTTGCCTACTTCGTTACCTACAACAATCTCTTCCGTTGATGTGGTTTGATTTGGATTTGAGTCTTGATTTTTTTACAGGCTGAGTAATTGTTGTTTGAGGAGCGGTTTTAGAATGATTTTCCCCCATTTCCAGGCGGCGGCAATTCCGGAGGCGTTTGATGTATGACTGATGAGCTTGGTTGATCTTGTACAAGCGTTTGGTTTGTAACTTGCTCACCTGATTCAGTGGTGTTGGCTGGCTGGTTTTTGCTTTGATTCGAGCAGGATGCAAAAACAATAATAACAAGCCCTAAAATGACGAAAAATGAATCTTTTTTTCATGGTTTTTCTTAATTCGATAGCATTAAAAATTTTTGCAAAATTAGCTTTTTCTGTAATTAGTAAATCATTGAAGCCATAAACTTTTGCATAGCTTTAATAAGGATAAGCAGATCATATTTAGTTGTAATTTGCTTATTCGAGTAAAGGTTTAATGTAGAAAATGTTCAACCGGACAGATCTTTTAAAAGGAAAAATCGTGTTTTTTTTATCTTTAAGAGATAATAATCCTTTGTAATTTAGATATTTTTGCAATGTATTGACTGATGTTTTTGTTCTTTTTGCAAGCTGCCAATTTGAGAAAATTATTTTTAAAAACTATTGAAAGAGTATTTGACTCTATTTAAACGTATGTAGGATATGAATTTTATTGAAAATAAGCTTACGGCGCTTTATCGGCGATGGAGTGGAATGGAACCCGAAACGATTACTCAATTGCCACAATCTGGCTCTTATCGGCAATATTTTAGAATGACCGGAAAGGATAAAACATTTATTGGAGCATATTATGATCAAGTGGCAGAGAATATGGCTTTTATCTCTTTTTCAAGGCATTTTGCCAAAATGAACCTTAACGTGCCTGAAATTTTTGCTGTTGATGATGACTCGGTATGCTATCTCCTTGAAGATTTGGGAGATATAGTATTATTTGATTATTTACAGAAAATCAGATCTGCAGAAGGATTTGGAGAGCATTCTTTATCTATTTATAAAAAAAATTCTTTACGAACTTGTAAAATTTCAAATGGTTGCCGGGAAATCGCTCGATTACTCAGTCTGTTATCCTGCCTCTTACTTTGATGAGCAGGCTTATATGTGGGATTTGAATTATTTCAAGTATAACTTTTTGAAGCTGGCAAACATACCTTACAATGAATTTTCGTTGGAGAATGATTTCAAGATGTTGACACGTTTACTTTTGACCGCTGATCATCATTATTTTGTTTATCGTGATTTTCAGACACGAAACATTTTGTATCGTAATGACGAACTTTACTTTATTGATTACCAGGGTGGGCGAAAGGGTACGCTTCATTATGATGTAGCTTCATTGCTTTTTCAGGCCCGAGCCGAAATACCGTTTGGAGATCGTGAGCTATTACTTGATTACTATATTTCGCAAGCTGGTAAAATTGAGCCGGGCATCTTGAGAAACTTTAAAGATCATTATTATCTTTTTGTGCTGATAAGAGTGCTTCAAACCTTAGGAGCTTATGGTTTTAGAGGTTTACATGAAAAAAACAATATTTCATTTCAAGTATTCCTTTGGCTTTAATTAACGTAAAGTGGCTGCTTGAAAATGAAAAATTCCTGAAACTTTGCCTGAGATCAGAAAAGTTCTTGAGGCTACTCTTGAAAGCAATTCATTGGATGCGTTGGTAAAGCCACGACTAATTTTAAAGATTAATAGTTTTTCGTATAAACGCGGTTTTCCAGCCGACACCTCGGGCATGGCGGTGGTTTTGTATTTGATTGTAGGGCGCTTCCAAACCCGGGACGTTACCCTGAATATATCCAAATGACAGGATTAGATGAGCCGGTTCAAGCATTTTTTTTCTAATTATCCCGAAATAGATGTTTTATTGAAAATGCTTACAATTTGGTTAAGCCGGCTGTAGAGGTGTATGTAAGTCGGGGATTTCAGCACCTGATGGTGAGTTTTGGTTGTACCGGCGGGAGGCATCGCTCGGTTTATTGTGCTGAAAAGTTAGCTGAAAAGCTTAAAGGAGTAGAGGGCGTTGATGTTTTTTTTAAGACATCTGGAGCAGTAAAAATAAACAGGATTTAATCAGATCAAAAAAACAATGATACTAAGTTTCTATTTCATAAAATTGTATTACTGATTTCAACAATCCATTTGCTTTTACCGTAACCGTTGGACTTTTGGTTTTATGGAAAATAAATTTTAACTCTGAGTATGCACTCGTTAAAGCAAGCTCTAATTTTTGCCGCCGGCTTGGGTACCAGCTGCGCCCCCCCTTAACCGATCGGATTCCTAAAGCTTTAGTGGAGATAAATGGCAAGCCGATGCTTGAGCGTCTGATTGAAAATTGATAGCAGCAGGAATTCAAAACATTGTGATAAATATTCATCATTTTTCGAAACTCATTATTGATTTTGTTGAGAAGCATAATAGCTTTGGGGGGGTCAATATTCAGTTTTCTGACGAAGCCGACCAACTGTTGGATACAGGAGGCGGCTTAAAAAAAAGCATTTTCATTGTTCGATCCTAATTTACCTCTGCTTTTGCATAATGTTGATGTTGTTTCCAATGTTGATCTTAATCAATTAGCTGAATTTCACAAGGAAAGTGAATCTATTGCAACTCTTTTTGTCCAAAAAAAAGGATTAGCTCCCGCTATTTGCTTTTTGATGAAAACCTAAATTATGCGGTTGGAGAAATTATAAAACTGGTGAGAAGATTTTGGTTTTAATAATGATGATAAATTGATTGAGATGGCTTTTAATGGAATTCATATTGTGAATCCTCAACTTGTTAAGCTAATTACAGAAGAGGGAAAATTTTCAATTATTCCGGTCTATTTGAGGTTAGCTTTGTCATATAAAATTTTCGGTTTTCGGGATGACGATGCATTTTATTTAGATGTCGGTAATAATGAAAATCTTGCCAAGGCTATTTCTTTATTAAAAAAATATGATGTATAAAGCCATTCCTGTTTTTTTGAACAACAAAATGGAGAGATTGGTTTTCGTAAGAAAATCTATTTTTGCAAAATAATCTTACTTATTATTACCCATGAATTTAAGTTTATATTTTCCTAAACTTTTGATCAACCTTGCCATCCTGATCCCAATGTGTCTGCCTATATCCTTGGAGGCACAATGGCATCAAATGTCGAAGGAGGAATACATAAAAACCATAGGAATTTGGCAATCAAAGAGATGTATGAGAATGGTATTCCGGCAAGCATAAAGCTTGCACAGGCAATCATTGAATCGGGTAATGGAAATAGCAGGCTTGCGCGAGAGGCAAACAACCATTTGGAGTCAAATGTCATGGCTGGAACGGCGATATAATAAACATAGACGACGATGTTTTACAAGAGTGCTTCAGGAAATACAGTGATGTTGAGCAGTCGTATAGAGATCACTCTCTGTTTTTGATTTCAAGACCTCGTTATAGTCAACTCTTTGAGTTGGAAACTACTGATTACGCGGGATGGGCTAATGGATTGAAACAAGCCGGTTATGCTACAAATCCTCGTTATGCCGAAATACTGATAAAAACTATTGAAGATTTTGAACTCTATCAGTACGATGTTTCTAAAAGCGAAATATTGGCATCTGGAAAGCAAACTGAAGAGCCTTTAGACCCTGAAAATATAAAGATAAAACAACCTCCAGACCGTTGGCAAGTAACAGGACTTTATTAGTAAACAATGGGCGCAAGTATATCTTTGCCCGTAAGGGTGATAGTTTCGCTTCACTTGCTCAGGAGTTTAATATATACAGCTTTCAGATTTGGAGGTACAACAACTTAGATAAACGCGACAAGCTGAAAGAGGGAGACATGGTTTATCTTGAAAAGAAAGAAATAAAGCCGCCTCGCCTTATCATATTGTTGCGAGAGGAGAAACAATGCGTGCTATCTCTCAACATTATGGTATTAAACTTAAAAAAACTTTACTGGTACAATCGCATGAACCATGGTGATGAACCTCATGTAGGTCAGGCGCTATGGATGCAACAGCGTAAACCAATTGAATAACCTAATCTTGCCTGGCAAATTAATGGTTTTTAAGTTTTTCATTTTTATGCTTTATGTAAATAATGAATCAAGAAATTTATTTTTACCTTTGCGCCCAATTTTTTTGAAAAGGATTAAGTTTTTATGATTAATATAACCTTTCCCGATGATAGTAAAAAAGCAATATGATAAAGGCATAACAGGCCTTGATATTGCTAAAAGTATAAGTGAGGGGCTGGCCAGGAATGTGCTTGCTGCTGAGGTAAATGGAGAGGTTTGGGATGCAACAAGGCCAATAAATGGCGATTCATCCGTAAGGCTTCTGACGTGGGATGACGAAGAGGGTAAAGCTACTATGTGGCACTCATCGGCACACCTTATGGCCGGAGCTATCGAAACTCTTTCCCGGCGCCAAGTTTGGAATAGGCCCTGATATCGAAGCAGGATTCTATTATGATGTAGATACCGGCGATCGGCAGATCACTGACGCAGACCTGATTTTGATAGAAAATAAAATGAAAGAGATGGTCAAAGAGAAGCATTCCTTCACAAGGCGTCAGGTTTCGAAAAATGAAGCAATAGATTATTTTACTAAAAAGGGCGATGAATATAAACTCGAACTTATCAGTGAGTTGGAGGATGGGGGGGATATTACCTTTTATGAATCCGGGAATTTTGTTGATCTGTGTCGGGGGGGCCACATTTGCCTAATACCGGCTATATAAAAGCAATAAAGTTGCTAAGCATTGCCGGCGCCTACTGGCGAGGAGATGAAAAACGTAAACAGCTAACACGTGTTTACGGTATCACTTTCCCGAAAGCAAAAGAGCTTGAAGATTATTTGGTGATGCTTGAGGAGGCTAAGAAGCGTGATCATCGGAAATTAGGAAAAGAATTGGAGATTTTTACCTTCTCCCAAAAAGTAGGATTGGGATTACCGCTTTGGCTACCAAAAGGAGCTGAGCTTCGTGAACGCCTTGAACAGTTTTTGAAAAAAACACAAAAAGAGGCAGGTTATTTACCGGTAATCACACCTCACATAGGTAATGTCGAGCTATATAAGACCTCAGGTCATTTTGCAAAATATGGAACTGAGTCATTTCAGCCTATCTCTACACCTATACCGGGTGAGCAGTTTTTCCTTAAACCAATGAATTGCCCGCATCATTGCGAAATATATAAATCGAAACCTCATTCCTATAAAGACCTTCCTTACGCTATGCCGAGTTTGGAACGGTTTATCGTTACGAGCAGAGTGGGGGGAGTTACATGGATTGACAAGAGTACGTGGGTTTACTCAGGATGATGCCCATATTTTCTGTACACCCGATCAGGTGAAATCGGAATTTTTCGGGGGGTGATGGATATCGTGATGAAGATATTTAAAGCTTTGGATTTTAAAGATTTCATTACACAGGTTTCGTTGCGCGATCCAAATAATAAGGAGAAATACATCGGTACCGATGAGAACTGGGAAAAAGCTGAAAATGCCATATTGGAAGTTGCGCAGGAGTCGGGATTAGAAACGGTGGTAGCTTACGGCGAAGCAGCGTTTTACGGGCCTAAGATGGATTTCATGGTTCGTGATGCATTGGGAAGAAAATGGCAGTTGGGAACCATACAGGTTGATTATAACCTTCCCGATCGCTTTGAATTAGAATATACAGGAAGTGATAACGAAAAACATCGCCCGGTAATGATACACAGAGCGCCGTTTGGTTCGATGGAACGGTTTGTGGCAGTTTTGATCGAACATTGTGCAGGAAAATTCCCACTTTGGCTTACTCCTGTTCAGTCTATTATTTTACCAATAAGCGAAAAATATCAGGAGTATGCTGAAAAGGTTTTATTTTTGCTGACCGGTTTAAATATTCGGGCTGAGATTGATAACCGCAACGAAAAGACTGGAAAGAAAATACGTGACGCTGAAATGAAGAGAATTCCGTTTATGCTTATCGTTGGCGAGAAGGAGGAGGCCGATAATACTATTTCGGTCAGGAAGCAAGGCGAAGGCGATCTGGGAACATTTACCATCGAGTCGTTTTCCGATTATATTGAAAATGAAATTAAGAAGTTAACAGACAAATAAGATCTATTTATTAACTAAAATATAGGAGGATAAGTTATAGTAACGCCTTTATCAAGCAAAACCCCCCAAAACGGTTTGTTCCGCGAAACAGGAAAATCCACATAGGATCAATGAAGAGATTAAAGGACCTGTTGTTCGATTAGTCGGGGATAATATTGAGCAGAGCATAATATCAGTAAAAGAGGCCATTGAAATTGCAAAACAACATGAACTTGATCTGGTTGAAATTTCACCGGCAGCAAACCCACCGGTTTGTAAATTGATGGATTACAAAAAAAATTCCTTTACGACCAGAAGAAAAAGCAGAAAGAGATAAAAGCAAAAGCGGCCAAAGTGGTGGTAAAAGAGATAAGGCTTGGGCCAAATACTGATGATCACGATTTAACTTTAAGCTTAATCATGCGAAAAGTTTCTGGAGGATGGAGCAAAAGTAAAAGTAGAAGTTTTTTTTCAGGGGGGGAAGAACAATTGTTTATAAAGACAAAGGAGAGCTAATGCTGCTCAAGTTTGCACAGGAGCTTGAGGATTACGGTAAAGTGGAAAAGCTTCCATTGCTCGAAAAAAAAGCGGATGATAATGATTATCGCTCCAAAGAAGAATTAGAATAAGAGATGTACTAACCATTTTAATATTTTTGAATAATGCCAAAGATGAAGACAAAAGCCAGCGCTAAAAAACGTTTTACGTTTACAGGTACTGGTAAGATCAAAAGAAGACATGCTTATAAAAGTCACATTCTGACCAAAAGTCGAAAAGCGTAAGAGAAACCTTGGCTATTTTGCATAGTAGATAACGCTGATGCGAAAAATGTTAAAGCAATGCTTGTAAAATAATTAATCAATTGTCGAACTTGCGTTCAGCGGATTAAGACCCCCCCGAAGAAGCGGGGCGCTGACGTAAAAAAATTAAAAGTAATATGCCAAGATCAGTAAATTCAGTTGCATCGCATGCAAGAAAAAAAGAAAATTTTAGCGCGTACCAAAGGACGATATTTAGCGCAAAAAAATGTCTGGACTGTTGCAAAAGGCTCTTACGAAAAGGGCTTGCTTTATGCTTATCGCGACAGACGCACAAAGAAGAGAAACTTCAGAGCGCTATGGATACAGCGTATCAATGCTGGAGTAAGACCGTACGGACTCTCTTATTCTGCATTTATTGGGAAACTTAATAAGTCCGAGATAAAACTTAATCGTAAAACATTGGCCGACTTGGCCATGAATAATCCGGAAGCCTTTAAGGCTGTAGTGGATACAGTTAAAGGATAACAAAATAAAGCAGGTTCGCCTGCTTTTTTTTATTAATAGCATTTCCTTCTGCTTGATGAATATCAAAGCCATTTTAATATAAAATTGTCTTAACTTGCTGGAAGTCTTTTTAATCCTCTCTCTTAATGACAAAATGCTCTCCTATATTCGTGGCGCAACGTTTATAATCGTACTCTCTTTATGTTTTGTTACTAAATTGGGCAAAGCACAGGAGAGCGCTATTGTGGCCGGTAGGGTTATTGCTCAGACAACAAAAACTCCAATTGCTTTTGCTGATGTCTGGTTAAAGCCGGGCAGACTAAATACGATAACTAATAGCGCTGGGGGGGAGTTTGAAATTCGGGGAGTAAAATCGGGAAATTATGAGCTATGGGTGAAGTCTGTCGGTTTTGAGAGCTTTAGCCAAAAAGTTGAAATAATAGAGAATTTGCCTTTTTACTTCAGTATTGAGCTTAAAAATGATGTGAGGTTTATTGAAGGAGTTGAAATTACCGGTCAACTTACCCGTCAGGGACCATATTTGAGAGAGGTAGTATCGGCAAAGGAGATTATGCGTGTGCCGACGCGTGATGTGGGTGAATACTTGAGGGAGACGCCAAACATATCCGGTATTAGAAAAGGCGCTACAAATATAGACCCCCCCGTTTTGAGAGGAATGAAAGCGGGACAATTGAACGTTCAGCTCGATTTCGGTCAAAAATTGAAGGCGGCTGTCCGAATCGCATGGATCCGGCATCATCACATGTTGACCCTAATGATCTTGCTTCCGTCGAAATATTAAAAGGACCATACGCCTTGCGGTATGGGCCTATCTTTGGGGGCATTATCAACCTTGTGTCGAAAAAAAACCTATACCTAATGAGGGATTCAAAATTGGGATAAAAGCATCTAAAGGGTGGGAAACCAATTGGAACGGTAATGAAGAACACCTATCGGTTTATGGTGGAAATGAAAAAAATTTATTTCCTCATGGGAGGCAATAACAGATATTATGGAAATTATAAAGCTGGTAATGGTGAGGAGGTTAAATCTTCATTTAAAAAGTATAATTATGTTGCTAAGGTAGGCGTAACGCCTCATAAACATCATAACTTCCTGCTCTCTTATGATAACTCACACGGTGTTGACATTCGTTTTCCGGCTTTGCCAATGGACGAACGTAAAGATGACACTAAACTTGCCTCTTTAAAGTATCACTATTTCAATCCGTCAAAAAGTCTTCAATCTGTTGATTTAATGGTTTACCGATCGGATGTGCTGCATGAAATGGATAACAAATGGCGACCTATTTCCGATACTGTGGTCGGGGGGTTTCAAAGGTTAATGCGCTTAATCATGGCGCAAGGATTGACTTTGGTGTGATAAAATGATAATACGCTACATTTTGGGTTGGATTATGAAAACATATTTAAAGATGGAAATCGAACCAAAAACATGATACTTCAGCCTAATTTACCGGTTAAAGTTGAGTCGCTCTGGAAAAACGCCAGAATAGAGAATTTAGGAGTTTTTTTTCTGAATATCGGAGGAGGCAATCTGACAATATGCAATGGATTATTGCCGGTAGGTTAGATTTTAACAGCGGTATCTCCGATCCGCTTGCCCTGATGGACATGAAAGGGAATGCGATTTACTTTAATGATACAGTCAGTTCTGGTTTTTTGAACTTTAGCTTTTCAACGGGTCTTAGTTATATAATAGATAACCATCTTACGATTGATTTTTCCGTAGGCCGTGGAACACGGAGTCCCGATATGCTTGAACGATTCATTATTCTGTTACCTGTAGGGTACGATAATTACGATTATCTTGGAAATCCGCAATTAAAACCTGAGAGCAATCATCAGGCCGACCTTACTTTTAGGGTCTCTGCCGGCGAATTTGGAGAAATGACGGCTAACGGTTTCTTCTCATACATTACCGATTATATCAGTGCGATGCGGATACCGCCATCGGTAGCGCTACCCCAAACTAATGGTGTTTATGGAGTTAAGCGGTTTACAAATATAAATTACGCGCTGATGTATGGTTTTGAGTTTCAGTGGGAAACACCATCTACTAATAATTGGAAATCAAACCTTGCAGTGGCTTATACTACCGGAATAAACCCTGAGGCAATACATTTTATTATGGAGAATGGAGAGGTTACAGGAAGTGAAAAAGTAATAAACGATCCATTGCCTGAATTGCCTCCGTTTGAAGGGAATTGGAAATTGGGATACAACCTTTTAACAGACGTTTCATACCGGAACTGAATATTAGGATGGTTGCCGGTCAACATCGGATTTCAAAGGCTTACGATGAAGAAACAACCCCCAGGATTTGTGATATTCGGGATTAATATGTTTATCGTTACAACCGGCAGATATCTATCTCGGCAGGGTAAAAATCTATTTGATACCTTTTATTACGAGCATCTGAATAGGAGAATGATCGGTACCTCTGCTTCGATGTATGAACCGGGACGAATTGCTTATTTCAAAATTATGACAGACTTATAATATGATGAAAAGGATTTTTTTGGCTCTTTCTTTTATTAGTGCTTGTTTTACAGGCTTGCGAAATGCGTTCGAAAAAGTCGGTGAAATATGTTGCCACAGATGCTATTTCGGGATATGACATAAGTTATCGCAATGAGAGTGGCGATCTGGTAAAAAAAAGAGTTGAAGTAAACAGCGCCCTTGAAAGATGGGAATATTCATTTATTGCTGAACAAGGAGATATAGTGTATGTTTCAGGAAATTATAAAGATGTTGCTTCGGCCTTGAAAATCATGATATTGATAGATGGTAAAATTTTTAAACAAGCTGCCACACGGCACGACACAGTGAGGTATGTTACAGTTTCAGGAGTGATACCTTATTAGTATTCTTAACCGCAACGCTTTGTTGTAAGTCTTATAAACAATAGTTTTAGTATAACGAAAGTTTTAAATTGATAAGAGATCATTTTTTTGTTAATGCTATGCGTCAATACATTTATCTGCTGATCGCCCTATTGCTTGTATCGTGCAACGGATCAAAAGATGACCCCCCCGAATTGGATATGGGTCATATCACATTTCATTTTACTCATTACGCTGATGATGATCTTCTGATATTTGATGAATTGATTTATACCAATGCTGCTGGTAATCAATACATGGTTAATGAGATTCAGTATTTTATTTCCGACGTAAAATTACATCGCCGCGATGGTACTTATCAGCTAATCGAAGAGTGGAAAGATATCCACTATGTTGATACTGATTTACTCGAAACTCAAAGCTGGAAAGTCTTTGATAAGATTAAGCCGGGCGGTTATGATAAAATCTCTTTTGTTTTTGGCATATCAGAAAGTAAAAACAAAAGCCTTATGTTTGTCAATCCTCCGGAGCGAGATATGTTTTGGCCTGAAGTGCTTGGCGGAGGATATCACTACATGAAGCTAAACGGCAAATGGCTTACTCCAGAGCAGCAAGTTTTTCCTTTTAATTTTCATCTTGGAATTGGGCAGATTTATGCCGGCAACGTTATTCATGTAGATTCAATTACAGGTTTTGTTCAAAATTACTTTGAAGTACAGCTTGCAAATTCTTCATTTGAAATTGGGGCAGGGGACACCCTTCAATTTGAAATCAGGATGGATGTTCAGAATTGGTTTCAACACCCTCATATTTATGATCATAACCAATGGGGGGGTGGCGACATTATGCAAAACAGGAGGCAATGCAGATAGGTTGTGAAAATGGCAAAGTTGATGTCTTTTCAATTTTAAGGAAATAGAGAGTAAGTGTTGGTTTTGGTTTTAGCGCCGATAACGAGTATCCTATTTACTGAAAATGCTCACACCCTACGTCCGATCAATTTTCTACGGATAAAAGATAAAAAAAAGCCCTTAATTAAGTTATCTCGCGATTATTATTTTTTTGATTTGAGATTGAACTCTTTGTCTCTATCCTTAATAAATAAATTCCGGGTTTTAATTGATCAACAGGTAAGCTGATGTTTGAATTTTCAGTGTTTACAATTTGCAATTCAGTTTTTCCCGTCAGGTTTGTTAATGAAATAAGGGCATTTGTGTCGGCAGGATCGAGAAACCTAATGTTAAGCATATCGCTTGCCGGAATCGGGTAAACAAGTAATTGTGTATTGAGTATGTGGTTGGATATTCCTGTTGAATAGTGCATCAGTGGGAAAATGGCATGATCAATATTGATATTCCAGCTAAACTGCTGATTTGAGTACGGATACCAGTTGCCATTATCATGTTGCTCCCATCCATTGCCATCTATAACGTCTCCATCTAAATTGGTGTAAAGTGCAAGAGTGTCGCCATAATTTTTGGGCAGCTCTACTCCAAGAAAAAAATGGTTGGTTCATTTCCGGAGGATCGTTAAAAAAAATAGCAGAGTGGACCAGCCAAATCCTACCTCTTGTACTATATGTGATAAGAAAAGGGTGTTCTCGGCAAGTGTTTTTCCGGGTGATCCCCCTTCGCCATTACAATCCCATGCTTTGAAAGTAATCTGTTTATCGCTGGCCATCGAGCGTTTAGCTACTGCAAAATCGAATATTCCACCAATAAGTTTGATTTCTGACTCAGAATTATTTTGGAAATAACTTGCTTTGGCTAAGTCGCCATACGAGTTGTTGCCCGACACGTAACCACTTCCATTTTGGCTGATAACATAAAGAGTATAGTCGCCGGCAAGAGGATAATAAAGAGTGTCGCAGGAGCTTCCAGAAACTACGACAATGTAATTGTTCCGGGTGAGGGATGAAGATTCTGATCCTTTGGTGATACTAAGTTTTACTGTGTAATTTCCAGGTTCCTGATAAACATGAAGCGGGTTTTTTTTACGGTGTCAGAATTCCCATCGCCAAAATTCCAGTTCCAGCCGGTTGGTTGCCCCCCCTCCGAGGCATCCTTGAATTGTACTGTCATTGGCGCTGAACCAAGACGATCAAGGGTTATAAAATTAGCTGTCAGATTTTTAGAATCCTCGCTTTTATTACTTGCTACAGCGACCTGTTTACGATGTTTTGTCAAAAGGTCAGCATTGCGTTGACTAAAAGAGACTAAGGAGCTAAGAAGCAGTAAAATTAAAATAGTGTGTTGGATTATCAATTTCATAATGCAATTTTTTTTATTGCAAAGGTATGCTAATTTATTAATGTTGTGATAAAATATTTATTCTCAGCACTTGAATAACCACCTAAACCCTTATGGTATTTACACTTTGTTAGCGTTTCGTTTTCCATTTTTCTTGATGTTTTTCTTTCATTTTCGCTTGCTTGCATTAATGTGCCGCTGTGTAAAGTCCTTATTGTTTGTTGTTTTTTTGCACTGATACATCCGAATGCTTTATTGCCGGTAAAGGTCTCACGGAGCTTTGCACGGAGTTTTCAATCGAAAGAAGTAGCATTTTGAAGAGGACTAACCCGCTATAGTTTTTTTGCCACAAAGATTATAAGCCTTACTGTAGTAACTATTAATAACTGTTTTACCGATTTCCAATTGATTATAAAATTCAAACTATTTATCGTGCAAAGGTCTCGGTCTTTATATCCACATCGGCTGGGCAGTAGCTCGCTGCAAAGTGGTGGTGGAGTAAACAGGAAATTCATGGTGTGTATTCAGTAAGTGCGGATTTGTTTGTTGAAAAACCGTATCAAAAAAAATCGAATGTTATTAGCGCAACAAAACACCCATGCCAGCTAATTTAAAAATGCTCTTTAGCAGTGCATTTTAATTTTATGATTTAGCCCGTAGGGTTATTAACAAGAAATTTTGTTGATTACTTTTCCGAATTGGTTAAGAAATATTGGCATGCTTATACTATTTTGCCTGATAATGATTTATTAGATTGATGTGTAAGATTTTCATATTTAGAATTTCGATTTTTTTGCCATAGTATTCGTTTCACAAGGTTTATTTGCGCAAGAATATCAAAAGGTTGAGGCTGAAAGCGGCGAGGGGGGGATTTATAGTTTGCTAAGGAGGTTCAATCTCGATCCTAAGGATTATTATAATACCTTTTTGGAGATCAACAAAAACCGGCTTAATCCTGATTTGCAACTTTTAAAAGGGAAGACTTACTTTCTTCCTATTGTTGTTGATACTACCGCGTTGGAAACTGAAAGGCAAATTGGTGTGTTTCCAATTTTTGGGAAGAAGTACGAGAAGGTTGAGTTCAAGGATGACAAATTGCAGGGCGCCGTGTTTTATATTATCTCAGGCCACGGCGGCCCCCCGATCCTGGAGCTATGGGTAAAAGAATGGCCACACCTTATGCGAAGATGAATATGCTTACGATGTCTGTTTGCGCCTGGCGCGGAATCTGATCGAACATAGCGCCACTGTTTATATTATTACTCAAGACCCTGATGATGGTATTAGAGATGAAGAGTATCTGAAATGCGATAAAGATGAAATGTGCCTTGGCAATAAAAAAAATCCCTTTGAATGCTGTTGAAAGACTTAAACAAAAAGTGGAAACAGTAAATCAGCTTTTTGAAAAGCATCTTGGCCAGTATCAACGTAAACTTGAGATACATGTAGATTCGCGCTATTCCAATCAGAAGGTTGATATCTATTTTTATTACCACCCGGTAGCAACAAGGGAAAACAGTTGGGCGAAACATTGTTAAAAACCATTCATGATAAATACAAGCAGCATCAACCAAACCGTGGATATAAAGGAACTGTAACTGAACGAAAATTATACACTCTAAAAAAATACAAAACCGGTATCAACTTACATTGAACTGGGGGGGAATATCAATCACCCAAGAGACTTGGAGCGCTTAATAATTGTGGATAACCGTCAGGCTATTGCAAACTGGCTCACCCTGGGGGGGCTGATCAAGGATTTTGAGAATTCAAAGAGAAGATAGGCGAGTGAGTTATCCGATAGCGCTATCCGTTCAGTTAAGAGGTTTTTTTTATAAAAGGCAAAATAGCACGCTGATATACTCCCTGCATGTAGCAATTGCCATTCCGTAGTTTGTTACAGGTATGCCGGCATCAATAGCTGGTTTTAAGCGATTTACCATCTGTTTTCGAGTTATCATACAGCCTCCACATTGAACCACCAACGCATAATCGGTTATTGGGCGTGGCAGCTGATTTAAACCTGAAACCACTTCATATTTCAGCTTTTTACCTGTAAATTTATCCATCCAGTTTGGCATTTTTACCCTCCCGATATCTTCGCAAGAAACATGATGCGTACACGATTCGAGTATGAGGACTATGTCGCCTTCTTTTAACGATGAGATTTTTGGAGTTCCATTAAGATAGGCGTCAAAAGGCCCTTTGTATCTGGCGAGTAAAATGCTAAAACCAGTGAGAGGTATCGTTTCAGGTATTATTTGCTGGCTTCTAAAAATATAGAGCTGTCGGTGATAACAAGAGCCGGCTCAACCGCTGTTTTCTTTAAAAAAAGATTCTGCTTCATGTTCCTTTACAACAACTGCAACGGAGTCGTGGTCAAGTATATCGCGGATAGTTTGCACCTGAGGAAGGATTAGCCTTCCCTCCGGCGCTGCTATATCAATAGGGGGGGTAATTAATAATACGACATCGCCTTTATTTATTAACTCGCCCAATAGGGTGGGGGGCGGCTCCAAACGGTTTCGGGCATTATAGACCGAATCTTTTCCAAAAGATACTCTAAGTTGTTTGGTTGTAATGCGTTGAACTCTATTATTGGCTGTTTATACTCTGATTCAAGATGTTTTGCAAAATCTTTGTCGAGCGGCGTGATATCACTTTTGTTGTGTATCCATAAAAAGGGTACGCCATAATCGTAAAAATAGCCGATGATTTTTTTTCTCCGACATACCGATAGTGTTATCCGAAATCAAGAGGAGAGCAATATCTATTTGTTTGACGATTTCAATTGACCTTTCTATCCTTTTGGCGCCCAATTCGCCAATATCATCTATTCCGGCAGTATCAACCAATATTACTGGCCCAATACCCGGTATTTCCATTCTTTTTTTTACAGGATCAGTTGTTGTACCCGGTGTTTCGGATACGATAGAGGTTTGCTGTCCGGTAAGTATATTGATGATTGAGCTTTTCCCAGATTTGTTTTTCCGAAAATTCCTATATGTGGCGTGCTTTCGCGTGGTTTTATCACGGGGTTGTTTAAGTTCATAACAGGTTAATTATAGTAAGTTTTTATCGGTTAAAGGTAAGTCGTTGGCCACGGGCAGACAAATCGAATTTGCCCATTTCATAAACTAAATTACCATTTACAAAAGTATGTGTTACTGCCGATTGGAATAGCGTTCCTTCAAATGGCGACCAACCGCATTTGTACAGCAGGTTTGATTTTCGACGATGCCTGGCTGATTAGGATTAACAATTACGAGATCTGCCTTGTATCCCGATCGGATAAATCCTCTCTTGTTCACTTTAAAACAAATTGCCGGTGCATGGCACATCTTCTCAACAATTTTTCCATAGATATCTTACCTTGATGAAAAATTCCATTAATGCAATTAATGAGTGTTGTATTAGTGGTCCGCCCGAAGGAGTTTTGAAATAACTGTTTCTTTTTCTACTAATGTGTGTGGTGCATGGTCGGTAGCAATTACATCGAGCCGGTTGTCAAGTAGAGCCTTCCATAGAGCCCGACGATCGGTTTCGGTTTTTATTGCAGGATTCCATTTTATTAAATTTCCTTTTGTGTGGTAAGCCTCATCATTAAACCAAAGATGATGAATGCAGACTTCGGCTGTGATACTCTTTTCCGGCAAAGGAATATCGTTTCTGAAAAGCGTGGTTTCCAATGCTGTTGAGAGATGCAAAATGTGAAGGCGGGTATTATATTTTTCGGCTAACTCTATTGCTAAAGAGGTGGATATGTAACATGCTTCATCACTACGAATTTGAGGATGGTAATGAATAGGAATGTCGTCTCTATAAATGTTACGCAATCTGATGATGTTATTTTGGATGGTAGCTTCGTCTTCGCAATGTGTGGCTACTAAACAAGGAGCCTCCTTAAAATAGCCTGTAATGTTGATTTATTATCCACTAACATATTTCCTGTGGAGGCGCCCATGAACACTTTTATGCCACATACATTCACAGGATCGGTTTTTACTATCTCTTTTACGTTATCGTTGGAGGCGCCCATATAAAATGAGTAATTAGCCAGCGATTTTTCTGATGCCAGCTTATATTTTTTCTTCAAGCAAATCTTGTGTCAGGGTGTTGGGAAGCGTGTTTGGCATATCCATAAATGATGTTACCCCACCGGCTATTGCAGCACGGCTTTCACTGCCGATATCGGCTTTATGAGTTAAACCCGGCTCCCTGAAATGAACCTGATCATCAATTACACCCGGAAGAAGAAACATATTGGAGGCATCAATAAATTCGTACTCCTTAAAACTATTGACTTCAATATCGTCAGTATGTTCTAATATTTTTTTTCAATCTCTTCACCCTTAGTAAATACCGAACCTTTGAAAATACGACCTTCGTTAACGATATTTGTATTTGCAATCAGGTAATTCATTTTCTATTGGTGTCTGGTAATTAAACTTTGTAAAGGTTTAGCTTTTTCTATGTTATAAATTTATTGGTGAGATGAAAAATTGTTTTGTCTAATTTTTTTTGTTCCGGTAATAGTTTTTTTAAAAAGCTAGTAATATTGTTTTCAACCCTTTTCAAAATGTCGGATGCGTTTGCTTTTGAAAACTTTCACCGGTTATTCTTTCAAATAGTTCGATGTAACGTTCTGATATTGATGAAACTATTTGGTCGGTCATCTTTGGTATTTTTTTCACCCCCCCTATCGCCTTTAAAGTTATTAGCGAGAAGCCATTCCCGTACAAACTCTTTGGAGAGTTGTTTTTGTGGTTCACCTTTCTTCTGACGTTCGTTATACCCTTCTAAATAAAAATAGCGCGATGAATCGGGGGTGTGTATTTCGTCAATGAGGTAGATTTTACCATCTCTCTTCCCAAACTCATATTTTGTATCAACTAAAATGAGCCCTTTTTTTTCTTAGCTATTTCGGTTCCTCGTTTAAAAAGTTCTCGGGTATATTTTTCAACTAAGGCATAATCCTCTTCAGAGACTAATCTTTGGTTAATTATGTCTTCTTTGGAAATATCTTCATCATGGCCGGATGTAGCTTTTGTTGTGGGTGTGATTATTGGTTCTGCAAATTGCTGATGTTCTTTCATGCCATCGGGGGATCGGCACTCCACATATTTGTCGTATTCCCTTTTGGTAGGTTCGCCATGCGCTGCCGGTAAGATAACCTCTTATGATCATCTCTACGGGAAAGGGGGGGTCGCAATGCAAACCGATGGTTACAATGGGATCGGGAACCGATATTTTCCAATTGGGAACAATATCTTTGGTAGCATCCAGAAACAAAGCAGCTATCTGATTTAGTACCTGACCTTTATAAGGTATTCCTTTTGGCAAAACGACGTCAAAGGCCGAAATACGGTCGGTAGTTATCATCACAAGTAATTCGTCATTGATGTTGTAAACATCTCGGACTTTACCTGTGTAAAGGCTTTTTGGCCATCGAAGTTGAAATTAGTTCTTGTTATGGTTCCCATTATTTTGCTTGTTGTTACCGGTTTTTGGTTGGTTGCTGTATGCATTTATTATCTGTACCACTAACTTATGACGTATAATGTCTTTTTCATTTAGGTAAATAAAATCTATTCCGGGTATGTTGTTCAGGATTCGCGTTACCTGAATCAGCCCTGAGGATTGATTTCGCGGCAGGTCAATTTGTGTTATGTCGCCTGTTACGATAAATTTTGCGGAGGCTCCCATTCTTGTCAGGAACATTTTGAGTTGGTTCTCCGTAGCGTTTTGCGCTTCGTCGAGGATAGCGAATACGTTGTCGAGCGTGCGCCCCCCCTCATAAATGCCAGCGGTGCGATTTCGATGGTGCCCTCTTCCAGGTAGCCTAATAATTTTTGAGAGGGGGGGAGCATATCGCGAAGTGCGTCATAAAGCGGTTGTAAGTAGGGATCTAATTTATCCTTAAGGTCTCCGGGCAGGAAGCCAAGGTTTTCGCCGGCTTCAACTGCAGGCCGGGTGAGGATTATTCGTCTGATCTCTTTGTTGCGAAGCGCCTGAACTGCCAGAGCGACAGCAGTGTATGTCTTGCCTGTTCCGGCAGGCCCAATGGCGAAAATCAAATCGTTGCGACGGCAACTGTCAACCATCCGCTGTTGATTGGGTGTGCGTGCTTTGATAAGTTTGCCGTTACGGCCATGTACAAGCACATCGCTGCCAAACTGGAGGTCTTGTGGCGTATAATCGGATTCGGACGAAAGAAGGTCGTTTACATCATATTCGCTTAGCTTGCCGAAACGCTCAAGATGAAGGATTAGCAAAGCGAATTTTTTTTCGAATGAAATAATTTCAGCTTCATCGCCAATGACCTTTATCTCGGTGCCACGAGCTATTAATTTCAGTTTGGGAAAGTGTTTTTTTTGAGTATCTTAAAATTGGAATCATTAACTCCAAAAACATCAAGCGGATTAACGGATTCAATTAGGATATTTTTTTCGGTCATTAAAAAAATACGATAGATAATAATATTTTTTTTGTTCAAAATTTGAAAGTTCAAAATTACCAAAAAAATGTTCATGGCATGTCAGGGAAATCTTATTTTGCCCGTGATTTAAAATCAGACATTTAGGTTTCATGGCTCTCATTGCATTGCTCTCCGACTGGGGTACGAAAGATCACTATGTAGGTATGGTGAAAGGGAAATACTGACTAAAATACCTGAATCCGACATCATAGATATCTCCCACGAAATACCTCCGTTCAATCTTAATAATGCAGCTTTTGTATTGAGACATTGTTACCGTCAGTTCCCTGAAAAAAAACCATATTTATTGTTGATATTACATCGGAAGCGACAATCGAAATGCCACATGTTGTGGTGGAATATGCAGGCAGCTATTTTATCGGCGCCGACAATGGGATTTTTCACTTGCATTTGATGAAGATCCTGATTCTATCACCGAAATTGACATTTATCAGGATACGCATACATTCACTTTTGCCGCTTTTGACTTATTTGTAAAGGTAGCACAGCATATTGTAGAAGGAAAAGAGATTAGCCTCTTAGGGCCGAAAAGAGATAGGCTGGCCGAAAGGATCCAGCTAAAGCCTGTGGCAGAACCTGATCTGATAAAAGGTCATGTTACCTATGTTGACAATTACGAAAATGTGTTTACCAATATTGATCAGGAGCTTTTTTTACGTATAGGGCAGAAGCGATCGTTTAGGATACTCTTTGGCGCATCACGCTATAGCGTTAGGCAGATAAGCCAGTCATACAAAGATGTTTCTGAAGGCGAGATAGTGGCTCTCTTCAGCTCTTCCGGCTTTTTGCAGATAGCTGTGTCAATGGGCAATGCTTCTGGCTTGTTAGGGTTGAAAGTGAATGATATGATACGTGTAGAGTTTGGATAAGGCGGATCAACATCTTAAAATCAGGTAGTACCTCATAAACTTACACAGTTTATGAGATACTACCGTATTTTTTTTCTCATATGGCTGTTGTTTAAAAATGTTTTCTACCGCTTGTTATAGGCTGGTGTTCATTATTTTATGTCATTTTATCTTTCAATTTGCTACTTCGTTTCTGTTTGTCGTGCGTTGGCTCGTGCAGTCTGCAAATGTGTTGTTTTTTTGCATAGGCTATTCATTATATGGTTTTTCTTTTTCTGTCTTTAAGTGGCAAATTGTCTGTTATGTCTGGTTTTTTTTACACTTGCCCTTTAACATCGGCTTTATTCCTTTTCTTTAATCAAGTAAATATAAACAGGGAAGTGGTCGCTATAACCGCCAAGATAGACTCCGCCGGCAAAAGTTCGCCAGGGATACCCCTTGAAAGCGCCCTCTTTTTGTATTAACCAGGGTTTATTAAACACTCCGGCACGGTAAAAAGTATAAGTTGATTTGTCGTCTCCAATCAAAGCGGGAGTAAGGATAATCTGGTCGAAAAGATTCCATGAATCGCGATAGGCAAGGCTTCCAATCCCTTGACGGTAAAGGCTTTCCATGGGGGGGTTGAACAGTGTGCCTGGTTTTATCTTTTTAACCACACCAACCGTGTTAAGTCCTTTTCTTATGGCTTTATCTTTAGGATCATCGTTCATGTCGCCCATTACAATTACTTTCGCATTGGGGGGGTCAAGCGCTAACAGTGAATCTACTATCGAACGCGTGAGTTGAGCTGCCGCCATCCGTAACGGCTCACTCTTCTTTTGACCACTTCGGCGCGATGGCCAGTGATTAACTATAAAGTGCATCATTTCGCCATCGAACATGCCGGAAACTACAAGTTGATCGCGGGTAAAAAAAACATCTCCATACCTGGAATGATCAGCCGTTTGATTCAGAGTTCGTTACCGTGAAGTATTTAGGATTGTAAAGCAAGGCACAATCAACACCTCTTAGGTCGGGCCCGTCGTAATGCACAATCTGATAATTTTGCCTGCGAAGATGTTCTTGAGCTACAAGGTCGTCTAATACTATTCTGTTCTCAATTTCTGACAGGCCGATTATTGCAGGGCCGTCAGGAGTCAGATCGGTTCCTATTTTTGAGATAACCTCTGAAATCCGGTCAAGTTTTTCAAAATATTTCTTTGTATTCCATTGAATTGTGCTCTCCGGTAAAAATTCTTCATCAATAACTCCCGGTTGATTTATGGTATCGAAAAGGTTTTCGATGTTATAGAAAGCAATGCAGCCTACTTTATATTGTTTGTCGTTTTGCGCATGTGTTGGTAGCGTAAGCAGCGCCGTTATTATAAAGATATAAGTGGTGAGTTTCATTAAACCTAAATTTAAACTTGAGTAACAAAGGTGAAAAATCCAGACGAAAATAAGTAAAATTGAAAAATTAGATACATTTGCGCAATTAATAGCGATTTAATTAATCAACCACCAACCTATTATTCAACATTTGCTGATGAAAATTTTTACTGCTTTCAGCTCTTTCTTTTCTGACATTCAATCTATTTTCACAAGTAGATACAACGGTAATAAAGTCGGAAGAGGTTAATCTTAATCAGGTTTATATGATCACTTCGGCTGATCTTGAATCTGACGAACAGCCTCAGGATATTTCAGGGTTGTTGCAATCTTCAAGGGATATTTTTATTTCGACTGCCGGATTCACTTTTGGTCAGACCCGTTTTAGGATCAGAGGTTATGATTCAGAGAATACTACTGTTTTGTTGGGCGGAGTTCCTTTGAATGACATGGAGACCGGCCGCGCATATTGGTCGGCCTGGGGAGGGCTTAACGATGTTACCCGGTCGCAGGAGGTTAATTTCGGGATATCTGCATCACCCTATTCCTTCGGAGGTATTAGCGGTTCTGTAAATATTGAGTCTCGTGCATCAAAACAAAGACCCGGAACACGGCTTACCTACTCTTCGACAAACCGAGCCTATCGCAACCGGATAATGGCTACTTACAACAGCGGTATGATGGATAATGGTTGGGCAATCTCCGTTTCAGGATCAAGACGTTGGGCAAATGAGGGTTATGTAGAGGGCACTTTCTACGATGCGTGGAGTTACTTTTTGGCTTTGGAGAAACGAATAAACAATAAACATAGTATTGGATTTGTAGGCTTAGCAGCGCCCTCCAAGGCCGGACGGTCGGGGCCTGTTACTCAGGAGGCAAACGACTTGGCAGGAACCAATTATTATAACCCATATTGGGGGGGATATCAGAATGGCGAAAAGCGTAATGCAAGAGTCGGAAATTACAATCAACCTAAGTTAATACTTACCGATTATTGGGAATTAGATAAATCTACAAAAATTACCACGTCGGCAGCCTATTTTTTTGGAAGATATAGCACGACAGCTCTCGAATGGTTTGATGCACCCGATCCGCGCCCTGATTATTATAGAAAGCTTCCCAGCTACTGGAAGGATAATCCACAAAAGTTTAACTATTTAACCGAACAATGGAAAAATAATGAGCAGTTTAGGCAGATAAATTGGGATTTTTTTCTATTTCGCCAACTCTAAAAACCTATATACAATTGAGGATGCCTATGGAATTGCTGGAAACAATATTACAGGAAACTTTTCTAAATATGTAGTGGAAGACCGAAGAAACGATCATAATCATTTTATGATCAACAGTAATCTTTGGAAGGAAATAAACCATAACATTATCCTCAATGCAGGAATAAATCTTTCATTTTACAAACAGAGGTCGTACAAGGTACTTGACGACCTGCTTGGCGGCGATTTTTATATTGATCTTGATAAATTTGCCGAACAGGATTACTTTGATCCATATCAGGGACAAAACGATTTGCGAACACCTAATAGACCTGTTTATGAGGGCGATAGCTTCGGATATGATTATGATGCCAATATCAATAATTATAACGGTTTTGTACAGGCTGATTTTAAATATGCCAAATGGATTATTTCATTGCCGCCACTATCTCGCATACCTCTTTTTGGCGTACCGGGCATATGCAAAATGGAAAGTTCCCAACGGAATCATTAGGGGAGGCAGAAAAACAAAACTTTTTCAATTTTGGTGTTAAAGGAGGATTGACCTACAAAATCACCGGTCGGCATTTCATTGTTGGTAATGCAATGTATCTTACACGAGCGCCCTATTTCAGAGATTCCTATATTTCGCCACGTACAAGAAACCATGTTTTGAGTGGTTTGATCAATGAGAAAATTGTTGGAGGCGACATTGGATATGTGTTAAGAGCACCAAAATACAAGCGCGGGCAACATTATATTATACTGAGTTTAAAGATCAGGTCTATTCAAGAAGTTTTATCACGAAACCCTGCGAAGTTTGTCAATTATCAAATGACCGGCGTAGATACTAAAGTATGGGAGCGAAATTGGAGTTGATTATAAATTGACATCAACAATAAATATTACTGGCGTTGCAGGGTTAGGTAGATTAACTTATAATTCTCGTCCGCTGGTTACAATCTCTCAGGATAATAATTCAGAAATCCTGGCAGAAAACCGAATGGTCTATTTGAAAAATTATTATGTTGGCGGTAATCCGCAAACGGCATTATCAGGCGGCATCAAATACAATGCACCCAAGTATTGGTGGATCGGAGTTGATTTTAACTATTTTGACGATATTTACCTTGAGCCAAATCCTGATCGTAGATCAGAGGCTGCTGCAGGAATATATAACTCCGAAGATCTTCGTTTCGAACAATTATTGGCTCAGGAAAGACTATCCTCAGCCTATACCATTGACCTGTTTGGCGGAAAGTCGTGGAGAGTAAAAAAATATTACATTGTATTTAATCTTTCGATCAATAACCTGCTTAATGTAACGGATTTTGCTTTCGGTGGGTTTGAGCAATTCCGCTTCGATCCGAATAATATTGACAAATTTCCCCCAAAATATTTTTATTTATATGGTACACAATATTTTGCTAATTTGAGTTTACGTTTTTAAAATCAATAATTTTTGAAAAAGCTTAATTTTATTAATATGATAAAGAGATTAATTTTCCAGTTCTGATCATTGCAGTAATTCTTTTGTTCGGCTTAACCTCTTGTGTGAAGCAGGATTTTGATAAGCCTCCTTCAAAAGATATCCCGGTAGGGAAGGTAATTACCATAAAGGAATTGACTTCCATGTATCAAGGGCAGCCCATAGTTTTTGATACTGCCATGTCAACTTACGGTGTTGTTGTTGGCGACGAATCTTCCGGTAATATTTACAAAAATTCATACGTTCAGGATTCAACCGGCGCTATTAATTTAAGATTAATAAATCCCGGTGGTTTATATGTAGGCGATTCGATAAGGATTTACTTGAAGGGGGGGTTAACTCTTAGTGATTATGGCGGCGTCAGGCAGCTTGATTCGGTAGATGTTGATTTGAACATTGTTAAGCTAAAGACAAAATAAATATAGAGCCAAAGGTGGTTACTATTCCTGAGCTTGCTGGTGGGAAATACAATTCACAGCTTATCATGCTCGAGAATGTGGAGTTTTCGGCTGCTGATACGGCTAAAACCTGGTCCGACCCACATGGTTTAACAACTCAGAACCGCTCCTTGATGGATTGCGATAACAATGTTGTCGTTGTTAGGACCAGCGGATACGCAAATTTTGCTGGCGTTAGCCTGCCTAACGGGAATGGCACCTTTGTGGCTATCGCTAGCATTTTTAATAATACAATACAACTTTATGTCAGGGATTATGGCGAAATTAACCTTGTTGGCGAGCGTTGCACCGGCGGTGGTGGCGGCGGAGGCGGCCAAGGTTCCGGAACTCAGTCCGACCCGTGGAATGTAGCATACGGCATAGCCAATCAGAATGCAATGCCATACGAGGTGGGGGGGTGGGTTAAAGGATATATCGTTGGATCAGTAAAATCGGGCGTTACATCTATCACCTCAAATGATGATATATTGTATTCACCGCCATTTAACTTGGCAACTAATGTACTTATTGCAGATTCGCCCGACGAGAAGAATTATCAGAATTGTGTTATCGTTAATCTGCCTGCCGGAAAGCCGCTGCGCTCGGAGGTGAACCTTGTAGATCACCCTGATAACCTTGGTAAATGGCTTAACGTATCCGGTACACTTCGCACCTATTTTGGAGCTGCAGGATTACGAGATAGCAATGGCGAATCTTCTGATTTTGAATTGGAAGGCGGCGGCGGAGGCGGCGGTGGTGGAACCGGTTCCGGTACACAATCTGATCCTTATAATGTGGAATTCGGAATTGCCAATCAAAATGCGACACCTTACATAGTCGGTTGGATAAAGGGTTATATTGTAGGAGCCGTCAAGTCGGGGGGGTTACATCAATTTCATCAAATGATGATATCCTTTATGATCCTCCATTTGATCTGGCAACTAATGTTTTAATTGCCGATTCGAAAGAAGAACGCAATTACCAGAATTGTGTTATTGTCAATCTGCCTGCCGGCAAGCCTTTGCGTTTTGATGTAAACCTTGTTGATCATCCCGAAACCTTGGTAAATGGCTAAAGGTAAAAGGAACGCTACGCACCTATTTCGGAGCTGCAGGCTTACGCGACAACAGCGGTGAGGCCTCCGATTTGAGCTTGAAGGCGGAGGCGG
>JMBV01000154.1_pt1 | contig 26378 bp, 37 predicted proteins | sample 616531 | NCBI WGS metagenome assembly JMBV01 (sample SAMN02727904, study PRJNA239997) | anaerobic digester metagenome | biome: anaerobic digester; isolation source: mesophilic anaerobic digester inoculated with municipal waste water sludge... | place: Germany: Bielefeld University, CeBiTec ...
GCTATAATACGGTGACTCCTTCTGTTTATCTCAACTCTCGATTTTTAAGCTGCCATTCTCTCAAGTTTTATATTACCAAAAACAGTATAAACCCAAAAAAAAGAATAAAATAAAGCTGAAACCAAAGACCTTGAACTATTCAAGTCCATCGTGGAGATGCATGATGGGGAAGGAATTTTTGAAGTGAAAGTCAATCCACGCAAGCAATGCCTTTATGTCAGCTCATCCGGTAAAACTATCGACTGCCCGGCTGATTTCCTTTGATAACTAACGCAGCATGCTTAAATACAAATCCAAACGCTCATTTAGATATGTGGCAAATAGTCTGCCCATAGCAGCCGGCCTTTGTCCTTCTTTGTATTCGTCAAAAGCATCGTAGTAGGCAACGCGATCAGTAAACTTAATATTAATCGGGGGGGAAACCCGGCTTTCATTAACTCGAAATTGACTAGTAAACGCCCGGTTCTTCCATTGCCATCAATAAAAGGGTGAATTCTCTCAAATTCAATATGAAAACGGGCTAGTTTCGTTACAATATTTTCCTTATTTTCAGCAAAATCCGCCAGTAACTGTTCCATTTTGGGCTGAATAAGATATGGTTGTACAGGTTCATGTTTAGCCCCCCATAATGCGCACAGGCACCCTGCGGTATACACCCCCGATCAGCTTTTGATCCGCCAGCACTAAATAATGAACTTGCTTGATCATTTCCTCGCTCATGGGCTTTTTTTTCTTTTACAAGCTCGCTGATAAACCCAAATGCTTCTTTCTGGCCAATTGCCTCTAAATGATCTTTTAAAGGTTTTCCACCTATTGTCAGGCCTTTAAGCACCAAGTCCGTTTCACGCAGTGTCAGGGTATTACCTTCGATCGCGTTCGAGTTATACGCGTATTCTACAATGAACTCTTCCCTCAGCCTTTCCGTTTCCCCCCCTTCCGTCAAAGGCCGCTTATTATCCAGTTCATGCTTTTTACGGTCGATCATCTCCAGCAAGCTTTCGGTAGATTTATACCTCGCATCAGCGGGTTTTGCTGCATCAACCGGAATCAGCCAGCTTCGTCCCGCCTTGTAGGCTCCGGGAATTCTATGCTTGGAACATAAGGCCCGAACTCTTCTCTCGGAGATGTTCCATTTTTCTGCCGCTTGCTTTACGGTTAAAAACATACGATGCCCCCCCATCCTGAATATTATACCACATTATCGGAAGGATATGATTATAGACGGAATAAAGCAACGCATAATAACGGAATAATGCCTTTGTAAGCAGCACAAATTGCTCCTGTAGTATTGAACTGTTTATCTTATACGATAAAAACCTCGAAATGGTTTAAGCTGCCCCGTAGTTCTTCCGAAGTTGTTCAAGGACAACTTTGTTGATGCAGCACCTTGGCTTTGCTGACTCGCCTGCCGGCATTAAGCCTGTTTTCCGCCGCGAAATCCGCTTCCACTTCCATCAAGTGGTGGAAGGGCTATTCACACGATCGCTGTAGGCAGACAGAAAAAGATACGAGGCCGTGCCTAAAACAATTTTCACTAATACGGTACCAACCCAAAAAGGATAAATTTAAAATGAAACTATGGAAAACAGTAGCGGGGCGGGTACGGTGAAATCAGGTTTCTTTGTCGGTTAAAGTTTTCAACTGTGGAGCATGAAAAAAAATCACCGGATCACTCCCGGCCTTTTTTTTCCCAATCTTTCAATTCGGGAGTCCAAGTTCCCGCCCAATCTTTAAGCTCTTTATGTTCGGGGTGATTTGGATCTTTGTAAGCCTCTAAAAAGTAAATAAAGCCGGGTATTCCACCCACATCCTCAGGCGGTGTTTTTCCTTCTGCATGCAGTAAATAGGGAGATTCGCCGTCATATTTTTCATACACCTTAACTAATTTAATCTTGTGCTCCCAGTTATCCCCCCCGTAATCATAAGTGTAGAACATTTCTTTATATTTAAGAAGATAATCTTCCAATCTTTGGTCTTTAAGTAAAGTTGCGGTAGGATCATGATTTACATCTTCCTCATACGGAACCAGCCTATGAATGGGCCGCAGACTGTGTTCTGCATAGATGCTAAAATCATACAAATGGAAGCTGTTCCAGCTAAATACCGATTGAATAACATTGTGAAGAGTAAAAAAAAGTCAATCGAAGCGGGTACGATCAGGCTTCGTTTTACTTCATAAATCTCCAGATCTAACGTAACTAAAAGTTCAAAGGCCCGATAAGCGAAGATCTGCTCGGAAGTTAATTCGCGTAAAGCCTTGGCAAATTCTTCAGCGGGTACATGGTAATCCTTGCTGCCGGGCAGGGTTGACAACCTATGGTTAACATGGGCGGTGAGGGTTTCCGGCGGCATGTGATCTCCCTGTTCGAGGATACCGCTAATATGGATGGCGCATTCAAATGCCGCCCTGCCAACTCGAGAGGCAGCGGATCTATTCCTGTTTTGGGTAAATTTTAGTTCTCCCGCTAAGCGGAAGTATTGATCGATGGCAGCCGCACTGAAATTAAAGTTCTGCAAAGTCTTCCGGATTGCGTTCATACACATTTCTTCAAACTTATTGAAGTCTTCTTTTTTTTAAAAGGATAGATTGCAACAACAAATTGGGTGGCATTGTTTACAAGGACCAACAAATTATCGGAACCTCGATCATATACATTAGTCCAATTTGCAGTCCACAAAATAGAGGGTTCAAATCCTTCTCACTGGGATGTAGATTTAGCTTAACTTGATCTTTAAGTTTCTTGGTCAAAGCAATTTCCATAAACTGTCTCCTTCCTGAAAGCACGTTCGTACTGTTATTCCAAAAAAAAGCTCTACTTTTGACAATTTGCACAGCAAGTTAGTTCTAGCCGCGCATACAAAAGACTTTGTTTTTTTTGCCGCTGCCCAATTAGCGGTGGAAATTGAAGTGGCGGTACCCGGCCCGATCCTCGTTGCCCCCCCAACGGGCCTGTATATGCAGGGTATTGATGGGAAAGGCCTTTAAGCTCTGCGTGAGTACCTGCTTTCTCCTTTAAATACCTCCCGCAGATGCCAGTTGACAAATTCTTGTTTGGGAAGGTAATCAGGACTTTGGGGGGGTGCCCTTAGATTTGCGTTGTGAAAACGTAATAACCATTCGTCAAAGCCGCTTGTTCCGTGAGCTTGCTGCGAGACTTTGAAAACAAATTGTTCCCCTTGCGCTGCCGTATCAAGGGCAAAAGCGCCGCTATCAAAGAGTTTGTGGTGCAGCGAACAAAGGGCAAGGCCGTTTTGCTCATGGTCGGGGGGGCCTTGAAATTGATGCCATTTAATATGCGCCGCTTCCAAAGCGACCGGCACCAAGCCTACCCTGACGTCAAAGCCGCACACAGCACAGCGGTATTCATATGCCTGAAGAACCTTTTGGCGGAAATGGGGATCCCTAGGGGGGGACCTTTTTATTGTTTCTTGTGACAATCCCTCATCATCCGGATCTAAATTAAGGCCCGTAGCTAAAACAATATCTTCATGTAAAGAAGGAGGGAAGTTTTTATTCAAAAGGAATGTAGCGATAGTTCGCGCCAGGGCAGGGTTACTCCTGAGCAAAGTATAATCTGCTTGGGGAAATCCTCCGGCCACATCATTTTTTTTGCAGAAATCGCTCAGTAAAACTTGTAGGTTGGTTTGGAAAATAGGTCCAAAGCCCATCATTTCTTAAATACTGAAAGGGGTAAATGGGTGAAGTGTCACGGGGGGGACCGAATTCGCGCAACAGGTCTCCCACTTCTGCTTTGATTTTGGAGTACGGAAGCCAGCGTTGGCCTTGTTGTAATTTTGCGAGGGCGTAAAGAATTAGAAGGGGCTTGTGCGGCGCCCGCTGATCACCTCGGGTCCAGACCTTGATTTTCGAAAAGCGATCCAGTAGATTCTGCTCGGACACGGATATCACCCCCCCTTCCGGATCTATGTTTGAACTTGATGGTGTATTTCTCTGCAGAAGGAGCCAAATCCTGCCAATGCTAAAGGGATGGTTAGTTTACGGCCTGTTATCGGCAGTTTTGTGCGCAGCACCTGCCCCCCACCGCCTCAGCTGATGTTTTATTAGCTAGCGCGGTGGTTCTTTATCTATAAGCAGTACACCGATGCCAATTAAAGGAACCTTGCAATTTTTCGAGGAGGTTTAATAACAATGAACCGCACTATACATCGAACTTACGAATAAATTGGAGCCCATCTTACAATTCCGGACATGATGAGCTAGTACTACGGGATAAAAAAAACAACCATAATATAAGGCTGCTATCATCGGGATATTCGAAGGCAGCAGAAAAATATACGGGTGGGCCGCATTTGCGGCTTACCGGGGGGGCGGCAAGGCTGTAGGGCACTTCAAGCGGGTTGCAGGTAATGAAAACCCTTAGCCTTTGAATACCTCTGCAAAGGGCGAGATGCAGCCGTGGGAATTATTCTAGCCCCCCCACTATGCCGGCTAACATGAAGGCCGAGCTGGTTGCGGAAATAATTAAAAAAAGCAAAAAAAGTGCCGGCCGTTACCAACAAGCTGCATTCACCATAGTGATCTTGCGGCCCGGTACACTGCGGGCGATACAGCAAAACCGGATCTTTACGATAAAGATGGTCCTACAAAGGACGGGCTGTACACAGCCAATTTGGGCGCCGGTTATATGTCCGCGCTTTACCGCTTTGGTGAACCGCGCCTAAGTGAGAATAAAATCAGTTTTCCACCCACTTTACCGCAAGGTTAGGCCGGCTGCAGCTTTCAAATTACCTGCCAGAACAGCCGTATTTGGATAAAGTAGGTAACAAATACTGCCTGTTCAGCCCAACTAAAGAGGGAGCCGTCACAATTTATGTCTGCGGCCGCGGATACTCGCCGGGGGAAAAACTCGCTGTCGAAAGGCAGAAGGGTGAAGCTAAAATGCAGTAGGCCGCCCGGTGCATTTTTGCCCCCCCCGGGCTGCCTTAAAACATTTTCAAACTGTTTTCCCCCCCCGCGCTTTCGCCCGGTACTGTGCCCGCAGCGAATGCCGCGGCGGAGGCTTTCAGCCTAATTTGGACGAAATAGGCTTCTTGCCAAACACCAAGGAAGAAGCGAATTGGTTTACAACAGCGAGCCGTTCAATATGAAGGGAGAAAGTTATGGTTGAAAAATTGCAATACGCTTCCAAACGGCGGGAAAGATGCCCAAAATTATCCCAGAATACTTGCAACTTGCCAGTGCCCATCGCTGAGTACCTGTAATTCGCATCACTATCAAATAGTGTTTATGCCGCCCGGTTGGGGCGGGTTAAGTGAAAAGCAGAATTTACAAGGATATTGACTATTATTGTTGAAATGGAACATATAACTAACAACATATCACGTGGGGGGGTGAGTCAGGTGTTGGAGACATGTACCTCCTTAAGCGACTGTGAGCATATTCTCCGGCGTGAATTGGGGAAGGTCAACTTCATCGGCGAACTCGAATTATCCTGCGACGATGTGCAGCGATTAAATGGTTTTATCACTCAAATGTCTCACCATTCTCACAACCTTACTTTGCTTATCGAAAAGGCGCAGGCGAGCACAGCCACCTTCCTAGTTTGGCAGGGTATTTTAGGGTACGAAGAGGGCGATTATTGGTCAAGTGTGCATCAAGTGATTGGCCGGAAAGACCCGGTACTCCAAAGCCGGCTTGGCGAATCGTTTATTGTTTTTTTTAGACGCAGTGCAGCTGCCCAACCCCCCCCTTCCACCCGATGCCTTGCGGTTCGTCGCGCCCATCCTCCTGCACGGCGGCATCCCCCGCAGCCACCTTGTTCACTTCTTCGAAGAGGTCATTTTAGATTTGTTCGCATTCGGTATTACGGACCGGAAGAAATAAAGGATTATCTGGCCAGCCTGCGGAGTGATGAGCAGAAACGCACCGACTTATCCCAAAGGCTGTTCAACGTACAGCAAAAGGAATTCCGGGGCCGCAAAAGGCTGGGAAGTCTGCGCAGATTGATAGGGCTGCGGGGCCAGTTGGAAAAAAAATAAAATCTCATCTAGCCGGCGAATTTGCCGCTGAAAACATTCCCCCCCGAATTATGAAAGCTTTCGCGAGGACAAATTGGGGGGGCGCATTCGGATCTTAAGGAATAAAATAAATATGCTGGATCAAATAATCAGCCTGCTGGGATGTTTTGTTTCCCGCTTTACGTGCCGGGATCAAGCGCTGCTGACCTATGGGGATGAAATTCGTTCACTCCGAGCGGAACTGGTGGCAGTTTCCGCTGATGGACAGGCGGTGGATTTAAGAGACGAAAGGGAGAAATATCAAAATACGAGCGTTCGCCCGGTTCCATCCGGGTTGAACAGGCAGCGGCGGAAGATTACATTTCGAATGTGCTTGTAACCGCAATAGAAGAGGCGCGCCGCAAGCAGGAGAAAATCTCACAACTGCGTTATCAAATTCAACAGTTAAAGCCTAAATCCACACGGCTCCACCCGGGCTTTTGGTGGGGGGGTTTAGGCCTTTTGTTTTCCTCTTTTCCCCCCCTTTGGTTCGTTCTAGGCAGCATTTGGGGGCCATGGCCGTCCGTTCATTTTTGCCCAATCTATCATTGGATTAGCTCTGGTTTTGCCCAATGTTTGGAGACAATTGCGGTTAAGGGATTATAACAGGCGGTATTTGGCACAGCGCAACTTTTTGCTTTCCGGTCTCGATCAAGCGGAAGCTGCGGCAGGAAAGCGTTGGACGGGCTGGAACAGAAATTGGCTGCGAGCGCCGACCGAGAAAAGAAGGCGGAATGGGCCGCCACTGTGCTGATGCAAGTAATTCTGCCTTTACGCTTAATGCTCAGCAGCGGGCTTGTGCAAATGGTAAAACAAGCGGGAGAATTGGATGGTAAGATATGTTTGCTTGGACAGGGTTCTTTTGCCGACGGATGGGCTAAATTGAGGAAGAGAAAGGCCCTTTTGCAAAAACGCGAGGAAATTCAAAGGGTGATCGGTGGACTGGAAGCGGAAGTTCAAGTTTCCGGCCAGGTCCTAATAAAACCAAGAAGTGTGTGGAGCAGGAATTGGCCCGCTATTCCGCCAAGCAGGATCTGATTAGGGCTGCTCAGGCAGATCTGCCCACCCCCCCGTATCACCATCTCAAAGAGCCGGTTCAACGGTTCATCCTGTACGGGGGGAAGAGGCCCATACGTGGATTACAGAATTGGTCACCTTTTTGCAGCATGCCCATGATTCGCAAAAGGTCGTTAAGGAAAATTCCCGTTTGCCTCGGTATGTGCGGGATGCTTGGGAAGAATGGTGGGCCAGGCACAGGGCCAGCCTCACTTTAGAGGATCTGCCCCCCCGCAAGTTTACGGGGGAACGATTCGCTGCGCCTACTCTAGAATTTGATCCGGCCCATGCTGATTTAAAGATTGCCCTCAGCCCGCAGCTGTTTGAGATTGAGCAAGCCGCGGGTGCCACAAGCATGTGGGTGCAAATTACCGCCCCGGACCATCCCGGGTGGTTGAAAAAGATTCCCCCCCTTACAGCCAGACAAAGTACGGTTACAGGTTATGCAAAACGGGGGCCGGCCCAGCACAACCTGTCTCTTCTACCGTCGCCGTTTTTGGGCCTTGCCGGTGAATATCAAGTTTCGATTCGTGCGGGCGAAGCGATTCTTCATGCCTGGACGCTGAAAATCTTTGATCAAGGGCGGCCTTATCTGATTTTTACAGAACAAGGAAAACAGGTGAGGCTTAACCATCTGTCCCCCCCGGACAGATATTGGTTTATCCTGCCTAAGGATGGGGATTTGATGGGCAGCGTTTCCATAGTACAGGATAACACCCCCCCGGCTTACCTTGATGATGTGTGCTCCATAGTTCTCGCTGATCTAGCAAACTGTGAGGAAATTAAGATCGGATATGATGGTGGTTTAGAATACAGTTTGGCCGTAATAGGCGAACAAACGGTTGAGCTCGATTAATTGGAGGGCAAACGGTTCGGGGGGCACTTATCGACGGGCTGCCTGTTTACGCAGGTGCGCCACCCGTCCTTTTTGTTCCGGTGGGGGGGAAAAATCACCCTATTGATCTTTGGCACCTTACCATCCGTTTTGGCAGGGGGGGCATTCTCAGTATGGCCCGGCACTATGACCTGCGGGAGCTGCTGTGGGAGGATGGTGTCAAAAAACACGTTCGGGGGGGTTGGAGCTTCCCCTGTCTTTGCTGAAAACGGTTGCTGAGCAATCGGGGGGGATTATCACCATATTACTGCGCTGCCGGGGGGGCAGCAAAAGGGAGCGCTATTTCTTTAGGTTCGCTATTTTCTCCAGACTGGAGTACCTATTCTCACCGAGAATTCTTCTTCCCAACACTGAAAAATCGGCTAATTTTAGGTTGGCGCTCAGTATTCAAGCGGACGGGGGGGTTGTGCATCTAGATGAGCCTGCGGCATGTATATCCGCCGCGGGGGGGGATGACACGAAATTGAGGCGGCACCATGGGCCCGGGAGGTGACGGGGGGGTATTTGAACTACCCGTATCGGAGCGGGAACAGCTGCGTTTACCGTTTTGTATTGAGGTTCCCAGGGTTAAATGGCGTCTAAGGGGGGGCGGAAAGGAGACGGATGCGGACTGGTCGGGCACCAGGGAAGAAGTATTCCTTGATCCTCCGTCTCTGCCCGGTGCCTTAGCACTGGAGCTAAAATTGCCCTGCTCAAGCGGCCGTGTACGCGTTCAGCTGGATGATCGTCAGGAAACTTGGGTATCGATTAACGGCGGCCGGAGCGAAATCAATTTGCTGCAGTTCATGGACACACTGGGGGCGGCCGGGTTGGAACGCTTCTGATTAGTTTGTACGATGAATCAAGCAGGCTGCTGGCCCAAGGCCCTTTGCTTGATCTGCGCTGCCGTTGGGAAGTCACAGGCTTTGCTTACAGCTTCACAGAGCTGCGGCGGGATATCTATCTTAACATCAGTTGGCGTGAAAAAGGTAAAATTAGCGGGAGGATTCTCCGTTTTTGGAAACTGTGGGCCCCCTGGGAGCAGCCGCACGAATGGGCACTGCCTCAGGATAAAATGAACTTAAGCTCGCAATAGGGAGTGAGGGGCTCGCTGACGGCAGCTACCTTGCCCAATTTCTCCGCCGCGATGCCTGGGGGGCCCAAGCGCAGCAAACTTTTCCGGTTGCAGTGGACAATTGCTTCGCGGTTGATGTTTTCACCGGCCCCCCCTATTTAGCAGAATGGGATCTTAGTTGGCCCAGCTGCAGCGAGGCTTCTGTCAGGGGGGGTCGTTTTCTTAAAACTTTCGGGCAGGAGCGCATCCGTATAATGCTGATTGGAATCGAAAAGGGAAGAGTCGCCGCGGGGGGGGTGGGGGGGGTGGGCGAAAGTGATGCGGCGGGGGGGAAATTTCGGATCGCAATCAGAGGCGGAAAAGAAAGAAACTTGCGGCGTAGCACGCGCTGGATATTATTCACAAGCCTTGGGGGGGATTCGTCAAAACAATATTTCGCCCTTGTGCCCGGGGGGGCGGCTATGTTAGAGTGGCGCCTTACGCACTCTACCGGCCGAGACCAGCTGAGATGGCCCTTGCTCGATCTATTCGAAGCAATTTCAAAAGAACAGGGTAAAACTAAAGCTTTGGAACATTTGAAACAGCGACTTGCAGCCAGCAAGGTTAGGGTGGAACTCCGCTGCAAAAAAAGGCCACCTGGAGCATCCATATTTATCTCAGTATGATTCGCAGCAAATGATCAGACAATGGTTGGCCGGAAGTAATGAAACAAAGGCACAGCTGCGCGTTGGAGAAAAATTCGAATCGACCACTATTTCGTGGACAGCAGCGGGGGAAGCCTTTACTGTGAAACTGGGAACGGGTAGAACTATCTGTTTGGACTGCCGCGTAATGGTGCCTGATCAGCAGACCTGGCACCGAGAACACCCCTACTGCAAAAAATGATCCCTCACACGGTGGATGTTCCTATTGAGTGTTTTGTCCGAGAGGATTTTGAGCCAATTCCCATCCATCCCCCCCTTGCGGAGCACGAAAAAAAACCCAACCCCCCCATGTCTGCCTCTTCACCGCAGTGCTACTTGGGGGGAAATTACCATCGGATCTTTTAGGGGGGGATGATTGGTATGAGTCTGCCAAACGCGCCGCTGTTTTTCTTTGGCATTTGGAAAGCATGGTCTCCCTGAATGTGGGGGGGCGAAAGGACGGGGGGGAAGATTGATGAACCCAATGGCGATTACCGCAAATATCCATGAAAGCTATTTGAATTACCTCACAACCACTTTCCGTTTCAAAGATCCTGATCTACAAGAACAGTTTACGCAGGCCCTAAGGCGCGGAGACAGTTTCGTGAAACCGCCCATCCTAGAGGCCACGCCCGAGTTTGTCCGGGGGGGCGATTCTATTGAACAATTGGTGCGAAATGGGCTGCTTTCTCGGGAGTTTTTGAAACTTGGTTCGAAAGAATTGCCCAGTGTCCTGTGGAAACATCAACAAGAAGCAATTGAAAAGATTATTCGCCATGATCGAAACGTGGTGGTTGCTACCGGAACAGGCAGCGGCAAAACGGAGGCTTTCTTAGTGCCGATCCTCAATCACCTCTTTAGGGAGGTGGAGCAGGGGACGCTTGGGCCGGGCGTTCGTGCTTTACTTTTGTATCCTATGAATGCCCTAGCTAATGATCAATTGACCCGGTTGCGTTCCCTTTTGGCAAATTATCCACGTATTACGTTTGGCCGCTACACAGGGGAGACAGAGCACGAACAAGGGGGGGCAGCCGAATCACAATACAGGGAGATGTTTGGTGAAATCCCCCCCTTCTAAAAAAATGAATTGATTTCGCGGGAACGGCTGCAGGCGTCACCGCCCCCCCACATACTTCTGACTAATTATGCTATGCTGGAGTATCTGCTTTTAAGGCCCAGGGACAGTGTCTTTTTCGATGGCAGGCATGGGGGTAATTGGCGCTTTGTTGTTCTGGATGAAGCCCACGTTTATAAAGGTGCTAAGGGAATCGAAATTGCAATGCTCTTGCGCAGATTAAAAGACCGGGTGGTTGGAGGGGGGGAATCGGGCCGGCTGAGGTGTATTGCCACGAGTGCTACTTTGGGGGGGAGGGGGGGCAGAGATGATTTTCCGCAAGTTGCTGATTTTGCCAGTCGGCTCTTTGGAGAACCCTTCCTCTGGAAGGAAGCGGTACCAAGGCAGCAAGATGTTGTTGAAGCGGCCCGTGTTCCTTTTGGCGCCAAACTGCAGGTTGGGGGGGAAGGGGGGGGACGCCAAGATATACCAAGAACTGCGGTTGGCTTTAGATGACCACTTAAACGCGGCGAAACTAAACCGGTTGGTTGAAATTGCCGTTAAGGGGGGGGTGTTCCTCAGCAGGTATTGGAGCAAGCCAGAATCAGCGGGGGGGAAAAATTGGGTTCGTCCGGGTTTTTGTACGAGCTGCTTAAAGGCGATAATAACTTGTTATGGCTGCGGAAAAAGTTGGAAAAAGAACCCGTCTTTGTGAAAGAACTGGCCGAAGTTTTGTTTCCCGCCTTTCCTGATCCGGTTGAAGCCCTGGTTTCCTTGGTCGATCTTGCTAACCGGGCCCGCCCCCCGAGGGCGGGGGGCAAGCACTGCTGCCCGCCCGTTATCATCTGTTTGTGCGGGCGATCGAGGGGCCTATTTATATTTTAGCAGAGAAAAGAAACTATTGTTGGAGCGACACGAACAGGTAAGTGTTGATGGCAGGATCTATCCGGTCTTTGAGGCAGCCAGTTGTCGCCAATGCGGCGCCACCTATCTTGTTGGGGGGGTTGTGGAACAGCACAATGGTAGGGCGATTCTGAGGCAGACTCCGGCTTTGGAACATTATCCTTCATATTTTTTGCTAACCGATGGAACTGCAGGGGGGGAACTTCCCGTAAATGAAGATGATGAAGTGGGTTTTCCCGAGGTTACCCACGGCGGGGGGGCTGAATCGGAGGGATATGTCTTATGCGGCACATGCGGGGGGCGATAGGCAGCAGCAATAATCTTTTTCCCGTTTGTGATTGCCCCGGTGACAACAAGCATCTTGTGTTAAAAGCGAAGAGGGGGGGTAAAAGAAAATCCGGTGTTACGATCTGCGCTGCTTGCGGCAGGATGAATTCTGCCGGATTAGTGTGGCGCTTCGCGGTTGGGTCCGAAGCAGCGGCCAGTGTGCTTGCCACCTCTGTTTACCACAGTTTGAAATCATCTAAGCCCAGCGGGATATCGGACGAGGTTGCTGTGGCAGCGGAAAACAAAACGGGCGCAAGCTGCTTGCTTTTCCGATAGCAGGCAGGATGCGGCGTTTTTTTGCCCCCTATTTACAGCGCACGCACGATCGCATTTTGCGCAGGGTTTTGATTTTGGCCGCCTTGAGAAACCATCGTCAAAGCGCAGCTGTTAACCGTTGGCGCTTGCAGGATCTTGTTGATCCGCTTGCCCTGACGATAAAACAGGCCGAATTGTTTCAGATTACAGCCGCCAGCAGCTGCTGAATGAAGCATGGGCATGGCTGATGCAGGAGTTTCTCACGTTAGAGAGGCGCATCAGCCTGGAAGGTTTGGGGCTTTTAGGTTTCGAACTGTGCTGGCCGGCCAATGCAAAGCCCCCCCTGATGAATTACTCAAGCCCCCCCGTGGGATCTCACATCTCAGGAAGCCCGGATTTTTATCAAGGGTTTGATTGACACTGTCCGTTTAAGTGGTGCCGTCACTTTCCCCCCCCAGTGTCTATCCTACAGACGAAGAATTTGCACCGCGCAACAAAAATCTTTTTATAAGAGAGCATCAGGCGGATAAAAGGAGAGGTATTTTGAGTTGGTCCTCGCCCGCATTAAATGCTAGGGTGGATTATTTCAAAAGGGTGGCGGATCGGGTGGGCCTAAGTAAGTCAGACAGGGAAATCAGAGCAGATTTAAGCCGGCTTTGGAGCAGTTTTCTTAATTTGCACGGACCCTCAAGCCCTTGGCGCAGCTTTTTACTTCCGCTGTCCTGCGGGGGGGCCGGGGTGGTTTACCAGCTTAAACACGATTTTTGGGAACTCCGCTCAAACCTTTTGCAGCCTGATTTAGCTTGGTATATTTGTGATACCTGCGGTACTATCACACGGCACAATCTGCGCGGAGTGTGCCGTGCTTATCGCTGCACGGGCCGCCTGCGCAAATGCAACCCGCCCGAGGTGTTTGGCTCCAACCACTACTACCGTCTTTACACCGGGATGGAACCCATGCGCATGCGTGTTGAGGAACACACGGCCCAACTGACAAGCCATGCTGCTGCGCAACTCCAGCAGAAGTTCACCAAAGGGGAAGTGAACATTCTCAGCTGCTCCACCACTTTTGAGTTAGGGGTGGATGTAGGTGATTTGCAGGCTGTTTTTATGCGTAATATGCCCCTTCAGCAGCTAACTATATTCAGCGGGCTGGGCGGGCAGGCAGGCGCCGGGATTCTGTCGCATTCGCCCTCACATTTGCGCAGAGGCGATCGCATGATCTGGTTCATTACCGCGAACCGTGGCGCATGGTGGAAGGTCGAATTGTGGCACCGGCGTTTAAATTGGAAAACGAAAAAAATAATTCGCCGCCATGTTTATGCAACAGCTTTGTCCGCATTTTTTTAAGCAGAAGAAGAACGAATATTTATTTGGAACGGTTGAATCCTTCTTTTTTTTGACCGGGCAGGTAGTGGGCCGGAATTATTCAAAGCTTTCTTGAGCGGCGCCCCGCTTCTCTGTTAGCCTCGCTGCAGCGCATCGTACCTGAAGCCCTGCATGGGGGGGATCTTGATTTAGCGAACTGGGGGGGTTGGGCTGCCGGCTTATTTAATGATGAAGACGGGGGGGTTTTGAATGTGGCCGCAGCCGAAATAAAGGAGGACATCAATGAGTTAATAAGGCTGCGGCGGGAGCGCTTTGAACAGGGCAAATCGGTGGACTATCTTATGAGATTGATTCGCACACTCAGAGGCCGAGATATTATTGGGTTTTTGTCCAGCCATAACATAATCCCTAAATACGGTTTTCCAGTTGACGTCGTATCCCTACGCCTTTCCCACCAAGGTCCCGATGCCAAGCGATTGCAGCTCGAAAGGGATCTGCGCATCGCCCTTTCTGAATATGCCCCGGGCAGCCAGGTGGTGGCCGGCGGCAAACTTTGGACTAGCCGTTATTTGAGGCGGCAGCCGCGTAAAGAATGGGAACGCTTTAGGTACGCAATTTGCGAGAATTGCCACGTCTATCTAAGCGGAAGGTTTGAACTAACCGATAAATTTAAGCACTGCCCTGTTTGCGGCGAAGCCTTCGGGCGGACGCAGGGGGGGATGTTTTTGATTCCCGCTTATGGCTTTGCAAGTAGTAGGGGGGGAGCCGGGCAAACCGGGGATGCCAAACCGGAAAGGACCTATTCCACCCGGGTATTTTACCCACGCCAGTCAGAGAAGGAAGAAAAAAGCCTGGTTTTGCCCTGTAATGGGGTTTTCCTTAAGGCTACCACCGTTTCCGGTGGGGTGCTTGGCATAATTAACGATGCGGGGCGGGCCATGTTTCGGATTTGCCCGATTTGCGGATACGCGGTTACCGGGTCCGAATCCGTTCCGTCCAGCCACCAAACCCCCCCTTTAGGTGCGCCATGCACCGGCAGCCTATTCGCCTCATCCTTGGGCCATGAATTCGAAACAGACGTGATAAAACTAACTTTCGAAGGTTGGGCTGACCACCGGTTTTCGTTCTGGATTTCGTTGTTATATGCCTTGCTTGAAGGCCTCAGCGGTGCTTTGGATGTGGAGAGGCAGGACGTGGACGGCTGTTTGTACAGTTCCGATAATGAGCCCAATAACAGAGTACTTGTTCTTTTTGACGATGTCCCGGGTGGGCAGGACACGTGCAGCGCCTTGCCCATCCCCCCCAAGCTTTGCGGGGGGGTGTGCTGGAGGAGGCCCTTTACCGTTTGGGGGGGCTTTGCGATTGCGGCGGCGAAAGTAGGGATACAAGTTGCTACGGGTGTTTAAGAAATTATAGGAACCAATACTATCACGATAATCTTGAACGGGGGGGGATTATCATCGATTTTTTTTGGAAAAAAAATGCTCGCGGTTGACGATAGCGACCTTTAAATTTTCGAATACGGGCTCTGAACAAATAGTTTCTAAAGGGGGGGCCTTGTTAGTCCGCTCGCCAATGCCTACCACAGAATCAAAATTATAATAAACGGCTAGGTGATAACCCTTGATGATTACGTACTCGGCGGCGTGGTGCCCCTAATGGCTGCCTTCCTAGGTGGAAATTGGTCAATCGAAGCAGTTAAGGTTTAGTCCGGGGGGGCTATGCCGGCGGGAAAGCCAAATCAGCCACGTTCATTCCGGTCAGCAAGCCTTGCGGGTCGGTCAAGGGAAGGGTGGGATTAGTGAATCCGTTAGAAAAATCCTTTTATTTTTTTTCAAGCAGAAATTCGAAGACGGCGGCGCGTTCACTTTAGAGGAAATCATGGTTGCAACGGGGGGGTGGAGAATGTCTACGGTTAGAACCTACTTGGGCAAGCGGTGGAAGGGCATTCTTAAGAAAACGAGTAGGGGATGGGTTGTGGCAAATCTGCCTTCTACACTACAGAACTACCGCGGGATGATGTCACAAACCCGCAGAGATAGCCCGGAATACGTTAAACCAATTCTAAAACCTTCAGTGGAAAGCCTTGTTGAAAAGGCGCAGCAATCGGCTATTCTGGCATTGGATATCTACAACCGACCCGCCACCAAGTTTCGCACCGAGGCTTTTATTGTGCTTATGGTTATTGCTTGGACCGCGCTTTTTCACGCCATTTTTGAAAAAGGGGATCCCCCCCTATTTTTATAAAGACGACCAAGGTGTTGCCCGGACGGCGGATGGCGAAAAAAAAGGCTTGGGAACTAAAAACTTGCATCCGAGAATTTTACGGCCCGGCAAATCCCCCCCGGTACGCCAAAACTTGGATTTTATGATTCGGCTGCGTAATAAGATAGAACACCGATTTTCTCCGGAGATAGATCCATATGTAACGGAAGAATGCCAAGCGATGCTACTCAATTTTGACGAATTGCTGGTGGAAAAATTCAGTGAATATTACGCTTTACAGCAGTGTTTGTGTGTACCGCTGTTGGCTTCGACAGTGCGGCAGCCATATCAGGTAGATGCCCTGCGAAGATTCCAAGCCAAGCAGTACACTGAATTAAAACAGTATATAGATGATTATAAAAAAAACCTGGCACCGGAGATCCGTGATAATCCCAAATACCGTTACCGGCTTTATTTGGCGCCTGAATTGGCAAGCAGGGAATCCTCTTCTGATCTTGTCTTAACTTTTGTAAAAGGCGATGACCTTACTGGTACTGAACAAGTCGTGGCTGTTCGAGAACGCTCTGTGCCCGTTGCCAATCCCGGTAAATTAAAGCCTAGTCAGGTGGCCCACAAAGTGAAAAACGAATCGGCCGACCGTTCTCTACTAACCACCATACTGCGGCGTGGAAATACTATAAAGTTAGGGAATCGGGAAACGATCCGACCAAATGCGAAACAAAATACTGCCAATACGATGATGTGCACGAGAGTTACGTTTACACCGAAGATTGGGTGGAGTTCTTGGTCCTCAAACTAGCAGATCAAAAAGAATATGAGAAGGTAATTACGTATCCCTGGCGTCAACAGGCCGGACATGGTTGAGCAAGCCGGGGCCCAATTCTTGATGACCGTGGACATGCTTTTCAAGGTTCTTGCCGTTCGGAGTTGGGCAAAACAGTAAGCGGGAGAATAAACAGCCCGGTGGATTGGATCAAATGAATAGGTGCAGATCGGTTGTGTTACTGAGCATTTTCGTTTTAGTAGCGGTTTTTTTTAAGCGGTTGCTTTTCTGCCCGAAACGTCATAATGTTTGATGAAAATTGGGATGGATATAATCACGGATGATTTGGTCGGCAGCAATGAAGAACTTAAAGATATTGCCGCGCTGGTTATTAATCTGCCCGGGCCCATCACCGCACGCCTTCCATCGCCCCCCCGAGGCCATGGGTAACGTTGGACCCTATAAATAGTTGTCCCTTTTTTTGTGGGTAAACGAAGGTAGGCTGGTTGCAGAAGTGCAATCGGGCCCCCCCTTGTAATCTCTATTGAGGTTATAAAGGAGCCAAACTTTGCAGTTCCCCCCCATCTTGCTAAAAAGTGCGGTAAATGGCGGCAAAATAGAATAGAACCGCAGAATAACCACTTTTAAGATAAAACCCCCCCACACAAACCCTTAACATCCCTTATTTTACGGAGGGAATAAAAGGGTTTTACTACTCTTCTGCCTAATTTAACAATTACCACAAATATCGTATAGCTGACTGCTGCGTGTTCAAAAAGATCCTGTTCTACAGGCGCTGCTGCTGCCTAGCTAGTATTACATTACAATCGCGCCTTCCCCCCCACACAGTAAACAAACACTCTCTTGCTATAGTTGTCTTTACATTTTTAACCGTGGAACGGCGTGGGAACGGAGGTTTGGCATGGGTATTTCCGCCGCACAGGAGATTTCCGTAATTCGCTCCCAGGTGTCCCGGGCAAAACTAAAAGAAATTACGGGACAAGTTTTACGGGCCGGCCAAGACAAAGACTGCGAAGCACATGACTTTTATCGTTTTGCGTGTACAGCTATTAAGAATCCCGGCTTCCGCAAAGGGCACCACTCTATCCCTTTACCGGTCTTAACAAACCAGGTTATTCAGGTTGTCAATCGGCATGATGTGCCGTTTGACCGGTTGATGTGGTCTTTTTAAAACTAGAGGCAGATAACTATAATAAAATTAGGGATCTCATGGCGAAGATGGTTCCGGAGTTATTGGAAGCAAAGCCGGAAACGGTGGAAGAATATGAAGATTCTATCGCTGAAGTAACTAAACTGGTCAAGGAACAGCTTGATCTCGGCCTTGATTCTCAAATGCTATCCCTTTTGGCCGCACTGTCCATTGTTGTGCCGCGGCTGGATGGGGAAGACGGCGTTGCTGTAGGCGGCGATAATAAGAGAACCCAAGACGAGGAGAAGAGATCCTCGGCCTTCCACGCCTTATTAACGCAGCTAGAAAAACTGGATCCGGCCGATCCCTTTTGGGAGCAACTGGATTCCTTTTTTTTCTGCAATCGAAGCCCTAAAGGCCTCTAAGCAGGCATCTCTGGCCCACATTGAGCGGCTGGGCTCATCTTTGCGCTTACTGCAAGAGGAGCACGGCCAAAGGCTTGAATCCTATTTTAAAAGATCTATTTCGGACTGGTCAGCGGACGCGGTGGGCGTGGATCTTGCCCGGCAAATCTTAGAAGAATTGGATTCATTTAAGAATGCTTTGGGGGGGGAACATCTTGAGGCTGAACAGACAGTGCCCGGCACCGCCGCAGATCGAAAAAAAACTTAATGCCAAGTTGGAGGAATTAGAGGACAGAATTTACCATCACTATGACAGTCTGTCTGAGTCCCTGGCTAACGGCCAAAGGGGGGGTGTTCTGCCTGCCGAGCCTATGGAGCAAACACTAGAAACGAGCGCGAAACCCGATGAGGGCGGCCTCAAAGAACAGGACCAAACCAAAACGGGGGGGAGATTGGGCAGACGGAGCAGGAAGGCGAAAACGTTTCCGATAAGGATACGAAGCAGCACGTAAAAATTGCCCCCCCGCCTAAAGCCCCCCCTCAACCGAAAACTCCTTCCGCCAAACGCTCCAAAAAGGCTTCGCCTAAACCACAAGCCACCGCCGGGGGGGCAGTGAAAGTGGCTGCTGCACCTCGGGGCATGTGGAAGAAGCTGTCGATATTCTTTGGCGAATGATAGCGGGCAAAGATTTGGCCGGGGGGGCCTATTGGCTGGCACGCGGACGTGAAGCGGGGGGGTGATTCGGATACTATCCCCTCCTGGCTTTTGGCGGCCATGGAAGGTTCGCGCTATTTACTTTTCCCAATGTTAATGTTTCGCGCTCCTTCTCCCGCTATGTGAGTAACTATCTGCACAGCGGGATAGTTTTACCGAACTATCGGCAATCGGCGTGGGTTTGATCGGGGGGGCTTTGCTGGAACCCGCGGGTGATAGCGCCGGCTGGCTTTTGGAACAAAAGCGATTGCCCAGACTGGAACGAATCCAGCAAATTATACGGGAATTTACCTATAACCAGATCCCCCCCTTGGGCCAAAATGAATTATTAGCTATTTCGGATAGAGATCAACGGGAAAAACTAATTCGAGATGCCGCGGCCCACTGCGGCACCGTGGTTAAGTTTTCCCGGGAGAGGCGTTTTGCCCTGCCTAGGGTAAACAGGATCTGGAAAGAGATTTTAGGTGACCAAAAGGAACTTTATGTAACTTTGGAAAAAGTAATGGCCGACCAACGGGACGCTGTTGTTACCATTATGGAAGATCTGGGTAAGTGGAGAACAAACAGTGATGTTGTGGAGAAGTTGGAACAAATAGACCTGAGGGTGCTGCGCAGAAGGGATCATGCGCTGCAAGGTTATGAAAAAGAAAGATTGATCAGGGCATTGGACGAGGTGCTGTCCGCTGCCGACCGCTGGGTAAACCTAGTTCAAAACAGTGATGCTGATAAGGATAATTGGAAACACAAACGTGTCAATCAGCTGACCAGAGTGTTGAAAAGCAGATCCCCCCCTTTGTTTCCCGGAGTTAGAGCAGTATGGGCAAAAAGCAGATTTAAAGGAACGGCTGGCCGCGGAATTCATTGGGGGGGAAAACTTAAAACTGCTGTTTGACTACGTTTCCTCCAACGGGCAAATTGAACCCTTCCATTTCCCCCCCCTGCATCTGCAACAGACGGGCGATCTGGAGCAAATTTTGGCCGGGCGCCTGTTCTGGCTGCCCGAACTAGAGCTGCTTGACACCGGTTTGCCCACTGCACAGGATCTGCAGCGCTTGGCCGGGATTGCCTGGGAAATTAAAAAGACTGGCTCATCCCTACAGAATCCCTCTATATGAAGTGGGAGGAAAAGCAGGATTACCGCTTCTTAGAACAAATTGCCCTCGGTGTGCAGGGCTGCGAAGAGCAGCGTCAAAATTTAAGCGCGCGCAGTAAAAAAAACTGCTGCAAGGCTCGCGGGATGCTTTAAAAGAGCAAATGCACCTAGTCGCCTCCAATGTGGAACGGGCATTGGTCAACGGGGGGGTAATCAGTGAAGAACAGAGGGTGGACTTGGCCTCGCAAATTGAAAGCATAGACGAGCCTACAGCCCTAAATATCACCGCGGAATTTCGAAAGCTCGAGAAAATCAAGCGCAATTTGGAAGAAGAAACGGAAAGGCGTTTGGCTCATCAGCGGGACATTTGGCTGGGGCTTTCCCAGAGATTGGGAGAAATCGCTTCGGATGAGGATGGACGGAGATTTAGGGAACTTGTAGAAACCGCCCTAAACGATCGGGCCACTCGAGTTGTGGATGAATATATAGCTAAGGTAAGGGCCCATTTGGAGCGTAACGAACTTTTTGTTTTAACTGAGAGCGAAGAACAGTCCCGGAACTACCTGGCTGAATTCAGCCAATTTCGTCTAGCAGTCAATAGGGGGGGCAAAAACAAGGCTTTTTCGGATGCGGAGGTTGCGGCAAAAAAATGGCCGCACCTGGGTTACCAACCACTATGCAAATATCCCGGAAAGGCAATTAGAACAGGCCTTAACCGCCTTCAGGTCCTGGCGGCAGTTGAATACTCGCAGGGGAAAACCCGGGCAGAATCTTTTGCAGCTTTTCACCTTTCTGGGCTTCTCGTTTCGAGGCGAGCTGCCGGAAATCAAATACCCCCCCGGGAACAAACACGGTCTCTGCTTGTGACTCTGCCCATGGAGGCTAGTGACCAGGCAAGGCCGTTTCCGCACTTTGGCTCCATGGCCCAAATGCTGTTTCATGTACTTTTAGTCTGGGAAAGGCCCGGTGCCCATAATATAGTGACGGAAATCAACGATGCCCGGCTGAGTTCCGGAAGCACCATTATGTTGTATTTCGGGCGCATTTCGGAAACAATGCGGCGGCAGCTTACTAGAATCACCCGGAAAAATGATATGCGCCTTATAGTTTTGGATGAGGCCCTTTTCCTTTACCTAACCGGCCAAAGGGATGCTCGCCTCAAAGCCCTGTTAAGATGTGCCGTGCCTATGGCACATGCATACCGTACACACCGGAAATAATGGGTAAGGTGCCGCCTGAGGTGTTTTACGGGCGGAGAGATGCCATTCGGGAATTGCAGCGCAGGGACGGCTCCTGCCTTGTTTATGGCGGCCGCCAAATGGGCAAGTCCGCCCTTTTACGTTATGTACAGAGGAGAAGTCATAATCCGGAAAGGAACCAATATGCGTGGGTTGAGGAAATAGACAATTTGGGGGGGATGAGTATTCTCAGCAAAAACCGGGAGATATTTGGCCCAGATTATGGCGGCTATTTTTTTGAAGAGGGGGGGTTTTTGCAAGGCCAAATGCCCCCCGGGCGAGGAAAAAAATTATTGAAGCAATCGGCCGTTTGATGAGAACCCAAGCTGATCTGCAAGTCTTATTAATGCTGGATGAAGCGGATAGTTTTTTTAAACAGCGATGCGGCACAAGCGTTTAAAACGGTTAGGCAGCTGCGGGGGGGCTGATGAACGAAAGCGAGAGGCGCTTTAAGGTAGTTTTTGCCGGATTGCAGCACGTGCAGCGCTTTCAAGGTTTGCCCAACCAGCCCCCCCTGGCCCATTTTGGCCGGCCTATTCTGGTAGGCCCTCTGGAAAGTGCCGATGCCATGGCTTTGGTAAGGGAACCATTGGAAGCACTGGGCTTTGAGTTGGATGATGCTTGTGTTTACAGCATCCTGTCCTTTACCAATTACCATCCCGGGTTAATTCAAATATTTTGTTACCAGTTGCTGCGGCGTTTGTATAAAAAAAATATAAGGAACTTCCGGCAGAATTTAAGCCGCTAAAGATTACCAAAGAAGATGTGGAGATCATCTATCTGCAGGATGATGTGCGGGATAAGATTAAAGAGCGCTTTGAGTGGACACTAGCTTTAGATGAGCGTTATCAGGTAATAACGTGGGCCATGATTGTGGAACAGACCCAGACCCGCGATAGTTTCAGTCAGCACTTCTCCGTGGGTGAACTTGCAGGACTCGCTAATGACTATTGGCCCGCAGAGTTCATCAAGATGACAGATGATGAATTTAGGGGGGGCTTTTGCGAGAACTGGAAGGGTTAGGCGTTTTAAGCCATTCGGAAGGCAAATATCGTTTGAAGAGTCCTAATCTAGTGCGCTTGATGGGTACGGAAGCGGATATTCAAAACCGTTTAGAAAGCTTTATTCTGCGCCCCGCGGCTGTAGATGTGAAACCGGATAGTTTTCATGAGCTGATCGGCGACGAACAGTACAGTATTTTCACCTATGCCCAAGCCCGCAGTTTTGACGAAGGAGATTTCCGTATCGTAACTATATCGAAAGCCCTAGGCTATGACCGCGCCGAACAGAGTATTAAGGCCCTTTATGCGGATTCGGGCAGGGCAAGGGCGAAACGGATTAATTTGGCAGCCGATAGTGCCGACAAATTAGAAAGTCTTATTAGAAAAGAACGGGATCGCACGAGAAAACGGGCTGCGGATCACCTCATCCTGTATCAGTTAAACGACCAACCTAAGGCCCTCTCTTTGGAACTGCTGCGCGCTGCCCATGAGTTTTCAAAGCAGGGAAAAAAAAGGCGGCGTGGCCCTCTCCTTTTACTTCGTCATGAGCCCCCCCGGGTCTATTGGGAGTTCCTGCGGCAAGATCCCGATTTCGCAGTTGATTTAAACGCCGCGGGGGGGCTGTAGTGAAAGTGAAAAAGTGGAACAAGCACGGAATCGGACAACGACTGGACCATTTGTTCCTATTGGGCCACGAAGATGTAAAACAGGCCATTGTGGATGTGAGCGGGGGGGGTTGGCCCTTTCTGATTGATGAGATCATCAACCGAACGGCAAAAACTAGGGAACCCCAGCCGGCTGTGCAGGAAGTGCAAAAGTTCATGCAGACCAGTCCTGAGTTTAGGGATATGTTCCTTAGGCAGCTCGAACTTCCTGAGTATTCCGCCGTTGAGGCGGTTGTGCAGCTGTTGTTGGCTGAAGGCGGAATTGTTCCGCACGAATTAATCCTGCCTGAATTTCTCAAGGCCCCATCACCTGTCAGCAAAATGAGTGTGCGCTGACTGTTGACTTTTGCAGCAGTTTGGCCTGGTGGAAATGGGCAATAACGAGGTAATGATTGACGGGGTTTTGCAGGGGATTTTACAGTCATGAACGACGCGATGGTGAACAACAGGGTGGTTAAGGCGGTACTGGATGATTTGGTCAGGGGCCGGACTTGTTTTGTAATCACACCGAGCACGCAGGATTGGGGCGAAGTGCAATTTTGTCTGGGGAGATGGCGGAAGAGTACTATTCAACGGGGGGGGTTATGTCCAAAGAAACTGTGGACCTGCCTGGGCTTGCAGATAGGCCCCCCCGATTACGGCACTTGCGCAATTTTTAGGTGTGGAATGGCCCAGTGAATTAACCCCCCCGCGCACGGAAGAAAATTTTTTTGAAAAGTAAAGGACTGCCTCACCTACTTTTTTTTGAGAGTTTTTCGAATTTGGGCCCGGAACAGCGTGGGAAGTGGTTTCGGTTCGTCATTGATTTTGAAAAGGCAAGGCTTAGGGTAAGGGCAACCCACCCGGCCCTCTGCATCGTTATCAGGGTAGAGGATTTATCTGCCTTGGGTAAAGCTAGCGGACTGCAAGCCAAATTACATTATTGGTACAACCAAATTTCCCGAACAGAAGTGGAGGCCTTTTATTTAAATACTCAGCAGCGCAGAGCAAGGGAAGACATGCTTTGGAAAGCCGCCATACAGGCTTCTCTTTTGGGCAGCATAGCGGTGAACGAAGATCTAGGTGAAATAGTCTTTAGAAGCCTTGATTCTATTTATCGCACGCTGGGCACTGCCTTTGCCCATAACGGCTGGACCAAAAGCAATCTTTTGCAGGCCGGTATCTCCCCCCCCATCTCCATGCTCCATCGTTCGCCCCCTTGGGGGGGAATGTAAGAGACAATGGCTCTGTTGAACGGTTATGGTCCCAGGGTTTGCTGGAGTACTCGTTTGAGTATGGGTGGGAGGTGCCAAGCTGGGTCCTCGTTCGTTTGTCAGGAAAAGCGGCTTTTTACCCATAGAATTTGGCGTGCGCAGCAAAAATAATTCTACCAATCGTTGATCGTTTCGGCTGTCCGCCATCCGCACACTCATAGCTGAGTACAATGATCTTTGGTTGGATAAGGCCGTATTAAACGAGGAACTACTTGCAATGGTGGATCGGGCACCAAACCTTTGGGAGACTGAACTCGCCGTCCTGATTGCCTGCCTGGAAAATAATCCGCTTTTGAATAGGGAAGGGCGCCTGCTGCCGGCTCTAAAAGCCTGCCAGCAGATTAGGAATTCCTTGGCCCATTATACGCCGGTTGAATTTGCTTCATACAAAGATTTAGTGGATAAAATCCAGTCCGTGGGCGGCAGGTTGTGACTCCGACTCGAAAAGGGAGGCGGCACAGGGAGGCACCGGGCAGCAGGGCCGGGCAGCCGGCAAACAATTGTTGTGCCAGCCGCACAACGCAGCAATAGGGCAACTCTTGGGATCATTTGGGCAAAACCATCGATCGATTTTCCAGCAACGGGTCTATCACAAGATGCGGCAGCAAAATGGTGCCGGATAAATAGTCAATTTTAGTTTATGGTATACTAAAACAAAGAAACGCGGTTGAAAGGAGGCGTGGGCCGAAAGAATCCAAGCCTTGTTTTTGATTGGTTCTTATGGAACCTCCCATTATAATGCTCTCAGCTTATAATGCTCTCAGCGATTTGGATTTGCTTTGCTCACTACCGAGGTTTTATCTGTTTCGGAGCAACTTGGCTTTTCTGCAACCTTTTCTGATATTTTGAAAGATGATCGTCTGGATTTAGTTTTTCTCAATAGCTCTTCACTGCCGCTGCAGTATAAAACCCTTGAAGACGGCCAACTCCTATACAGTAGGACGATGATTTTTAGCAGATTTCGTGGAAATAGTAATCAAACGTTATTGCGACTTTTCCATCTTTCTAGACCGATTCTATAGAGATTACGACCACGGTTTGCGAAAGGGGTTTTTGTAATATGGTTGATCTTGAGCGGATGCGAGCAAAAATATAGGTTATCCAGGCTGAGTTAGCTAAACTTGACCAAATTGCAAAATACGGTTACGAGGCCTTTCAAAGTACTCCCTTTGTATCCGATGCCTCCTTAAGAAATCTGCAAATAATAATTGAAGCACTTATTGATATTGGCGGCCACATTGTAGCACGTCAAAATCTGGGGGTTGCCAAAAACATATGCGGACATCGTCAAACTAATGGTTCAAGGGGGTATTATACCGGCGGGAAAAGGAGAAAACTACGTCAATATGGTTAAGTTTCGAAATCGCATTGTTTACATGTACGATGACATCAATTTGAAAGATGTATATAAGATTTTACAAACCCGTCTCGATGATATCCGGGAGTTCATAGGTTTTATTGTGCAGAGATACCTTACCTGATACGGTTTCAGTTTGTTCCCAACATCCGTTGTTCTGATGCATGTTCTATAATGCCCCATGAAATGAGACATGCAAAACACAAGAAAACCGAATATAATAAAAACATGAAAAAAATACTTATACTGCCCAGTTTAAGTCAAAAGTCGTAATTGAGTTTCTAGGGGGGGCTAATACACCCGGTGGCACCGGCCACGCTGAGTGAGCGGTAAAAGCAATTTCGGGAAAGGGCAGCGGAAGTTTTCAAAAAGGGCCCATCGGGACAAGAAAAGATGTTGGTGGAAAAAAACAAAAAAAATTGCTTTGCTTCAGCAAAAAAATTGGCAGGCTCGTTGTGGAACGGAATTGGCTTAAAATATGACGAAATCTTTGGGCCGCAGGGCCTGCAGCGCACTTAATTTCTCAACATGTCAGACGATTGATGCGCCTAATGGATATTATTGCGTTATATCCGGGCCCAAATCTCAGCAAGCGTTACCACGCAGAATATGTGCGGCCACAGTTGGCCACTGTCCCATCTTGGGGGTGGGGGGGGCAAGGCGCGCTGCAGGGTTTGACAAAGATTACCAAGTGTGGTAAAATCCTGAGTTTTACAGCAAAAGAAGGGAAAAACAGCCTAAGACCCCCCCGATGTTGAAAGGGTTTTGGGCTGTTTTGTTTTGTCGCAGAGGTGTATGGGAAAAGCCTACTTTTTCGCCTGAGCCAAATGTTTTTTTTAATGTCCCCCCCAACCGCAATCGTTTTTGGTGAAATCAATGCCCAGCGCAGCACCGATTGCATCCGAAATTTCGCTTCTGTAATCGAACAAATAAACATTC
>JMBV01000155.1_pt1 | contig 26272 bp, 41 predicted proteins | sample 616531 | NCBI WGS metagenome assembly JMBV01 (sample SAMN02727904, study PRJNA239997) | anaerobic digester metagenome | biome: anaerobic digester; isolation source: mesophilic anaerobic digester inoculated with municipal waste water sludge... | place: Germany: Bielefeld University, CeBiTec ...
CCAACACGCTTGCGCTATCTTGAACTGAACTTATTGCAAACCGCCTTGCCCAACGCAAAGTATGAAGATGGCAGCGCGTGCATCGCGCCATTGCGCCTGCGCAAGGACGCTTCTGAACTGGCCAAAATGAAACGCGCGGCGGAAATCGCCCAAAACGCTCTGCTTGAAACGCTTAAAACCGTGCGTCCCGGGCAAAGCGAAAAGCAAATCGCTGCCGAACTGATGGTTCAGCTCTATCGCGCGGGTTCTGACCCTGAACTGCCTTTCTCGCCGATTGTGTCTACCGGCCCCAACACAGCAAACCCACATGCTTCGCCAACCGACCGCCTTTTGAGCGAAGGGGGGGATTTTCTGCTGATTGACTGGGGGGGCGCGGGCTTTGAGCATTATTTCTCGGATATCACGCGCACTTTTAGCTGTGGTGAATCCAACGCGGAAATGCGTAAAATCGCTGAACTGGTGCGCCAGGCAAACGAAGCCGCGCGCCTGGGAGGCAAAGCCGGCATGACTTGTGGCGATATCGACCGCTTAGCTCGTGATGTCATTACCAGCGGCGGTTACGGCGAGCGCTTTACGCATCGCACAGGACATGGACTGGGCATGGAAGCCCACGAAGCGCCCTGGATTGTTGGGGGGGCAGCCCGGTAGTGCTGGAAGAAGGCATGGTCTTTACCATTGAGCCAGGCATCTATTTGGAAGGCTCTGCAGGCGTGCGCATTGAGGACGATGTTGTCGTTACCACAGATGGACTACTAAGCCTTACTGATTTGCCACGTGAAGTCCTGCCACTTGAGACATTTTGCTAAGGTCTGATGCAGCAGAAAGGAAATAGAACCTTATGAAATTAAGCATTAAACAGATAAGCCTGGGCCCTCTCGAAACCAACGCCGTGCTTATTTTAGATGAAGAAAACAAACAAGCGATTGTCGTTGACCCAAGTTTCAACCCCCCCGAGCCTTTAGCCACCTGGGCTGAAAACGAAGGCATTGAGATTGTTCAGATTTGGATTACACACGGACACGCCGACCATACCGCGGGCGTGCCGGCACTCATGCGCGCTTTACCCCAACCAGCTGACTTGCTGATGAGCGCAGAAGCCTACGCCATGGTACAAAAACAGGGGGGGACGGAGTTTTTCGGTTACCCTTTGGAGCCTTTCCCAAAACCAACGCGATTTATTCAACATGGTGAGAAGCTGGGCTTCGGCAAAAACACTGAAATAGCTGAAGCACGCTTCGCGCCCGGGCACGCGCCTGGATCGGTGGTGTATTATTTGGCTGATGCGGGTGTCGCAATTGTGGGCGATGTCATTTTCAGGGCAGGTATCGGTCGCTGGGACTTTGAAGGCGGGAATTTTAGGGTGCTGACGCAATCCATTCAGGAACAAATTTTTACCCTGCCCGATGAAACCATCCTGCTGCCCGGCCATGGCCCCAACACAATGGTTGGCTGGGAAAAGAAGCACAACCCATATTTGAGCTAGTAGCAAATTAAACAAAAAAACGCCCACTTAAGTTGAGTGGGCGTTGTCAATTCCTAAAGCCAACCTTTAAATCGATTAAGAATTTTCATAATCACCAACTCAATCGTATCAGCAACTTGTTCAATACGGTCGATGGTGCGTTCAAGCTGCAAGAATAAAACTGACCAGGTATGTACTTTTGACGGGTCTGATTCATCAAGGTGTAAGCGACGTACAGCATCAATATAGAGTTTGTCGGCTTTTTCTTCTATCGCGTTTACTTCAATGAGACGTTTAGGCAATATCTTTGAACGTTTGAAGTGTTCAAATTCATCAAAGCAAGTTTTAGAGCGACGGTACTTTGATAAATCAACTCCCCAAAACAAGAGCTTCTTCGCGCATACTTTTCACGTTGTGCATGAATAATATCTGATAGATTTCTTCCATATAGTCCAGCACATCGTCCAGCGCCCACGACAGCGTGATGATATCTTCGCGTTCGATGGGTGTGATGAACTCCGCAATCAGTTTTTCCATCATCTGATGTTTTTTTGTTGTCCGCGGCGTGTTCAACTTCATGCATCGCAAGCATTTGCTCATGAATCTTTTCGGGATCGTAGTTGTTGATGGTTTCTTTAAGTTGCGTTGCGGCGGTAATCGCGTCTGCCGCGATATCCATAAACATCTTGAAGTAGTTGTTATCTTTTTTTGCCATGTTTTTCCTTTACACTAAGATGAGCATGAGTAATTTTGTGACCAAATAACCCAACAACCCACAGCCTGGGAAGGTGAGCACCCAGGCCAGTACCATTTCTTTAACAATTGCCCAGTTCACCGAGCGAATGCGTCTTGAAGCACCAACGCCCATGATGGCGGTTGTTTTGGTGTGTGTGGTGGAAACCGGCATACCTTTGAACAAGGAAGCAAATAAAAGAGAGATTGAGGCGGCGATATCAGCACTGGCGCCTTGGTAAGTTTCCAGTTTGACCATATCCAGCCCAACCGCTTTGATGATGCGCTGCCCGCCAATCGACGTGCCTATTGCCATGATGACCGAAGTAACGATTATCATCCAAAAAGGTATTGTGAACGACGGAGGCACAGCTTTGCCCTGGCTTAGGTAAACGCCGATCAAAAACACGCCCATAAACTTCTGTCCATCTTGCGCGCCATGCATAAAGGCCATCGATGCCGCGCCAGCAATTTGCAGATTGCGGAAGAAACCGATAGTTTTACGCCGGTCAACGTTTTTGAAGAGCATCTCAATAAGTTTGGTAATTCCCCCCCAGCCCAGTCCAAAACCCATCACGGTTGAAATCAGCAATCCAGCGATGACCTTTATCCATTCTGCGCCATTTACGCCTGCGAAACTGCCCTGAAACGCCACCGCGGAACCGGTTAAACCGGCAATCAGCGCGTGACTTTCGCTGGTGGGGGATGCCAAAATACCAGGCAGCTGTCGCCCAGATGACAATGGATGCCAACGCGCCCATCAAGGCGACAGACGCGGCGTGGGGGTCTCCGCCGAAGTCGACCATGTTGGAGATGGTTACCACCACGTTGGTGTTTATCATAGTCATTACAAAAACGCCCAGGAAGTTGAAGACGGCAGCCATGATGATAGCACTGCGTGGCTTCATGGCGCGCGTGCCGATGGCGGTGGCAATGGCGTTGGGCGCGTCAGTCCAGCCGTTGACTAATATGACACCGATGGTTAATATGGTTGTAATGATGAGAGCGGGATTAGAGAATAGTGATTGTAGCGTTTCCAATGTCTGCACCTTTGATGTTGTCCTGGTGATTGTAAACTATATTTTACAAATAATGTGGAAAACGACACGAAATATAAAGTATTCTTAATAAATTGAGGGTGAAAACAAGCGGAGCGCAGCTAGTGCGCTTGTTTGTTTATACAGATTGATTTCGATGAGCTTTTAGCGAATTACGCTGATACTGTGCTTGATTTTTTTTATCAGAACCCGTGCTGGCACTTGCTTTTGCGGTATCAGACGAACTGGTATCTGATGAGCCATTCGCTGATGAATTGTTACTTGGCTTACTGGAGCTTATGCCACTGGGCGAGCGGTTATCGGTCGCATAGAAACCTTTTCCTTTAAATACAATACCTACCGGAGAATAAACCTTACGCAAGGCTTCTTCCGCACAAACTGGGCAGACAGTGAGCGGGTCATCAACAAAATGTTGAAATTTATCAAACTCATGTCCGCAGGCATCGCATTTATAAGCATATACTGGCATATCTATCAAAACTCCTATTACAATCCACAATAGTACCATAGATTTAACAAGATTTCCGCCCCCCCGCTTAAGGCTTTTTGATGAAACGCTAACAATGAAAAAGACTTTGGTATTATCTCCTTTGAGCCTGGGCGTGCTTTAAAGTATCATTAATGATAGAAGTCTGCATGAGCTGAACCTGAAGACTTTGGCGTTGAATTTTAATTTAGATCGAGAAATGCGATGAGCAAAGCAAAAACACAATAAAAAAACAAGCTGAAAACGAAAAGCCCCCCCAGGCGCAAGCCCTGGATTTACACTGGCATCTTGCTTGGCCTGATTGTTTCGGCATTACTGGCATATCAGTTGCCACCCATTCGTAACCGCGTTGATACCCTTTATTCCAAGCTTTATTACAAATTCAATCCACCATCCGCATCGGTTTTAGCCCGAGTCAGCAAGGCACGGTTGAAGCCATAGTCAAGCAAACCGACGCTGCTATGGCAGCCATAGCAAGCGAAGTCCCGACTGCCCAAGTAAACGAAGAAACGCTCTTAGTCACAGACGAAGCTACCCAAACGCCCACTGCGGAAGCCCCCCCACGCCATATCCTGTGCCCACGTCTTATACGATTGCAGGCATGGGCCTTGAATATCAAACTTTCAACAACTGCGGTCCTGCCAACGTGTCCATGAACCTGAACTTTTGGGGGGGCTGGGAAACGAATCAGGAGAAAATGCGCCTGGCACTGCGCACGCATGACCACGACCGCAATGTGATGCTTGCGGAGATGCGCGATTATGTGCTGGAGAACACTGATGGACTGCATGCTATTTTGCGCTATGGTGGCGATTTGCAGGTACTCAAGGCTTTGGTTTCGGGTGGCTATCCGGTTTTAATTGAACGCGGTCATACCGACCCACAAGATGGCTGGATGGGCCATTACAGCATCATTCATGCCTATGATGACAGCACACAAACCGTGACCAGCAATGATACTTTGCTGAGCACCATCACGATTCCCTACGAAGAACTGATGCGCGACTGGCGTCACTTCGACGGTATATATATCGTCATCTACCCTGCTGACCGTGACGCGGATGTGCTTGCCCGCCTCGGTGTGCATGCCGATGAATCAGAAAATTTGCGCTTAAGTCTGGCGGAGATTGAAGCGCGTATTCCGCATGAAACGGGGGCGCGAGCTTTTCTTTGCCTGGTATAGCAAGGGGCAGATTTTGGTGGCGATGGGTGAATATATGTCCGCCGCGCAGGCTTTTGACCAGGCTTTTGGTGTATACGCGACCCTGGATATGGGCGCGCGTCCCTGGCGCATGACCTGGTACCAGATTGGCCCTTACATCGCCTACTACCATTCAGGTCGGTATCAGGACACCTTAGCTTTGGCTCAACAGACGCTGGATAACAGTCGCGAGCCAAAAGCCTTGCCCGAAAGCTATTATTGGGCAGGCATGGCTGCTAAAGCTATGGGCATGAGCGATGATGCCCGCGTCTGGTTTGAAAAGCGCTTGAGTATCACCCAGGTTGGGATGTGGTGCTTGAAGCAATGGCAGATTTGCCATAGTTTGCCTGCCTATGCGTGTTTACATGAGCAAAAATTAGATTGTCAGTGCCCAAAGCTTTTAATGGCATCGTAAACAGCATTGTCTTTGTAAGGAATGCAATCTGTTACCCAGTTCCACCAAAAGTATCCCCCCACGAATCTCTCATGGGTTTTTGGCATTTGATAATAGCGTTGTGCCATCTCAATCTTACTTTCCTGCGTCGCATCTGGGGGGGCTGTATTGCCACATTCTCCTATACCGAGAAATGAGACCGGAAAAATATCTCCCAGTTCTTTAAAAACACTCTCCCAGTCGGGTAAACAACCGTTATTATCATCTTCATAATAGCTAACCAAGCAATAATCAACAATATTTGCCAGCTCTTCTGGAATGTACTTTTCCGCCCAGGTAATCATATCCTGGTGTGGTGAATCAGTGCAGTAGAGTGTCAGCGCAATCTTTTCACCCTTGCTTTTTAGAAATTTTGCGACAGAAGACACCTTATCCACAATCAGCTCCGGGCTTTGCTTGATCCATTCCGTGCCGTTGATTTCATTCCCCCCCACTTCCCAAATGCTTACATAGGGCGCCAGGCTTTCATACGAATCTGTAAACCTTTTCAGATAACTTTCCGTATCTTTATAGCTATTCATCACATAGGAATCAACCGGACTGGCCATGATATCCGCGTATTGCGCTACGGATTTGAACAGGTTTATATAATCCACCGGTTCTATTTCGCTTGACATCACTATTCTGACCATCGGTCTTACTTCAAGATTCTTCAATCCGTCAAGGACATCTTCCAAGGCGATATCGTCATACCAGACATCATCGATGGTGAGCCCAAAAATCTGTTCCGCTTCCGGAGTACTCCTGTTCACACTATCGCATTGACAAAGAGAGATGATCAAGACAGCAAGCACCAAAACAAAGCTAACCGTCTTGTGGAATATTGATCTGGTTGAATACAATTTTTTTTATCTCCCATAAAACACCGCTTTTGTGGAACGAATTAATTCTTGTGACGTTTTAATCCTGCTTAACTTGAATAAAATTATACCCTTGCTTAAATAGTTCACTTTACTGTGACACTTTTTAGCGAAATATACTTAATAAGGGTATACTTTATGGTGGTATAAGGTTGGAATAGCATGTCTGAATTAATTAGCAATTTTCTTTTCATCTGGCAACGTTTTACGTGGGAAAGCCTGATTGACATCCTGCTGGTAGCAGCGTTTTTCGCGGTTTTTCTTTACCTTTTGCGCGACACAGAGGGACAGACCCTTTTGCGTGGCGCCCTGGTTGTTGTCATCGCTATTACCCTGCTTACTTCAATGGTCAATTTGCCCGCGTTCTCGTGGCTGGTATCCACGCTGACGCCGGTCTTAATATTATCTATACCGGTTATTTTCGCGCCTGAAATCCGGCGTGGCCTGGGGGGGCGGATGGGGGGGAAAATTGGCGAGCTTAATATCTTTGGCGCTAAGCGAAGTCAACGCGCTACGGAACAACTCAAGAAAACACTTGACGCAATAACCGACGCGGTTGTACAACTTTCAGCACGCAAACATGGCGCGCTCATTGTCATTCGGCGCAAGCAATATCTCGACCAATACTACAAAATGGCATCCTGCTTGACGCTGACGTAACACCACAATTATTGTTGCAAATCTTTTACCCAAATACGCCCTTGCACGATGGCGCGGTCATCATTGAAGACAATCGCATCAAGGCCGCTTCCTGCGTTATGCCACTTTCAAGCAGTGGTGTGCTGTATGTTTCAGTAGAACGTTCCATGGGCTTACGTCATCGGGCGGCGTTAGGCATCAGCGAAGTGAGCGATGCAATCGCTGTGGTCGTTTCAGAAGAAACGGGCACAATTTCAATCGCTCAGGAAGGCCGGCTTATTCGCCGACTGGACAGCGACCGCTTGCGCAACAGCTTGCACGCTTTTATGACTCTTCAGGTAACCGAGATTGATAAGAAATCCCGCACAGGATTTCTCGGTTTATTTAGAAAGAAAACGACCAAAGGGGGGGAGGATTAGGCAATGAAAAAAACTACTTAATAAAATCATTTCATTATTGCCAATTGTCCTGTTGTCGTTGGTGTTAGCTTTCTTTGTTTGGTTTTCTGCAGTTAACTCAAAAGATCCCACAGAAGAAATAACTTATAACAAACCTATCCCCATTGAAATACTCGGTCAAAACCCACAGTACACAATTACTGAACAAAGTGTGAGCAATGTTACCGTAACGATTAAAGCACCACGTTCAGTTCATAACGCCCTGGCAAATGATATGAAACTCATCCGCGCGACAGTGAATATCTCAGTCCTTCAAGATGGATATGCCGAGCTTGAACCCGAATTCCTGATAGGCATTAAACCTGCCAAACTGGTTGACTTCAACCCCAAAACAGTAAACCTTACGATTGAAAAACTCATTACCAAAACTTTTGATATTGTTATCAATCAAATCGGCAATTTATCCACCGGGCTTGAAGCACGTCCAGCTCGTTTGGATGTGCGAGAAGTTCAGGTTACCGGGCCTGAATCACGCGTGTCAAAAATAACGGAGTTACTTGCCACGGTAGATATGAGCACCATTATAGGAAGCCTAAATAAACAGGTCGATTTAATCGCGGTGGATGAACAAGGCAATATCGTTGATGGCGTTACCATAAACCCTTCAAGAGTGACGGTAAATATTCCTGTTCTGCAAAGAGGTGGCTACAAAAATGTATTCCTGGCCCTGGTTCCTTTGGGGGGGTCGCCTGCTTATGGTTATCAAATCACTAAAACTGAAATTATTCCGCCAATGGTCACCGTTTACACAAACAGCCTTAGCCAGATTGACAGTGTGCCTGATTTGATTGAAACCACCCCCCCAGTTAATCTCAATGGGCGGGATAAAAGTTTTGAACAAGTGGTAACGCTCAACCTGCCTGCCGGCGTAAATTTGGCCAGTGACGTTGAAATCATTGTTAAAATAACCATCGAACCCACAATCACCACCAAGACCATTCGGGGAATTCCAATCACCTTGATGAACACACCCGAAGGATTTGATGTGATGTTAAACATTACTACTGTAGACGTGTATTTGACAGGGCCAACACATTTGCTGGCGGAATTAACTGCACAAAATTTGACTGTTGAGATAGATCTAAGTGATTTTAAAGCCGGCACCCATCAAGTTAACCCCCCCGCGGTAATATTACCAGCTGCGTCTATTAACTATCTCATTGTGCCCGATACGGTTGAGGTTCGTCTTCAACCCCCCCGTTAAGGACATGAAATTCAAGGATTAATTATGCAAAAACCTGTTGTAGTACTCGTTGGAAGACCTAACGTTGGCAAAAGCACGCTTTTCAATCGCCTGATTGGCGAAAGACTGGCGATTATTGATGATATTCCAGGCACCACGCGCGACCGCCTGGTTGCTGAAGGCAACTGGGCTGGTTATGATTTTTCGTGGTAGACACCGGCGGTATTGACCCGAGCAAACAACGCACGCAGGAACCGCTTTCAATCGGCTCAAAGGAATTCATCCGCGACATTCGCGAACAAGCCGAAATTGCCATGGCCGAAGCGGATGTTATCCTGCTCATGGTAGACGCTCAACAAGGCGTAACCCAGGCCGACCTGGAGCTGGTGGATATTCTCAGACGCCGGCAAGTAAGCAGCGATGGTACCGACCCGACGCCTGTCTTGCTGGTAGCCAACAAAGCGGAAAGCAAATCAGCATGGCTGGGTTCAATGGATTTTACTCCCTGGGGCTTGGCGAGCCTTATGCCATCTCCGCCATCCATGGCACGGGCACGGGCGATCTGCTCGACGCAGTTGTGGCGCATTTCCCCCCACGCCATCGATGACGATACCGCAGATGAATCGATTAAGGTTGCCATTGTGGGTAAACCCAATGCCGGAAAAAGCAGTTTGCTAAATAAAATTGTCGGGCAGGACCGCATGATTGTCAGCAATATTCCTGGCACCACCCGCGATTCGATTGACACAAGATTCACATACGAAGACCAGGAATTTACGCTAATCGACACGGCCGGTATTCGCAAACGCGGTTCGATTAGTCCGGGCGTTGAAAAATTTTCCGTGTTTCGCGCGATGCAATCGATTGAACGTTGTGATGTTGCTATCCTGGTGATTGACGCGGTTAGCGGCATTACCGCCCAGGATACCCATATCGCCGGCTTTATTAAAGACGCGTGGAAGAGCGTTATCCTGGCGGTGAACAAATGGGATCTAATCGAAAAGGACAGCTATACCGCGATTGAATTTGAAAACCGTATCAGGCAGGAACTCAATTTTTTGCCCTACGTGCCCATTGTGTTTATTTCAGCAGAAACTGGCCAACGCGTGCATCAAATTTTGCCACTGGTGATGGAAGTTCAAAAAGAGCGCCTGTATAAGATGAGCACGTCGCAACTGAATAAGATTTTGGTCGAAGCGCAGGACAAGCATCAGCCACCCGGCGGCACAGGCAAGCCCTTCCATATCTATTATGGCACCCAGGTGCGCAGCGAACCACCTACTTTTATGCTTTATTGTAATGACCCCCCCAAACTGGGACATTTTACTTACTTGCGCTATCTGGAGAATCAAATCAGGCAAGTCTATCCATTTTTGGGCACTCCTGTCCGACTGGTTCTGAAAAAAACGTGAACGGACCGAACGTCCCGAGCGACCGAAAAACGGTAAGCCTAAGGAACGTGGCACAAGTCGCAAGAAAAAAAGCTTAAATCAAATAGTGTATAATAGCGCGTTAATGCTTATAATGTATAGCGATTGGAATAATTGTGACAGAAAATAACACCGAAAAAAAACAAATCAAGCTGAAGAAACAGTCCTTCAGATACCGACAGAGATTGTTGAAACGCAATCCGAAGTGGACGCGTTAGATATCACCGCTGCCGAAGAAAACCAGAAAGGCGAAAAACCCCCCCAAAGTAGCGAAAAAGCTTTCTGGAAGGACCTTATCCAAACGATTGTCATGGCTGTGGTAATCTTCCTGGTCTTGAATACCTTTACATCGCGGGTGAAAGTCTTTAACGTCAGCATGCAACCCACCTTGAAGCAAGGTTATCTCATTGTAGTCAGCAAAATGGCTTATAAATTTGGTTCCCCCCCCAAACGGGGCGACATTATTGTCTTTCATCACGCCGGCGTAGAAGATCAAGACTACATCAAACGCGTGATTGGCTTGCCCGGCGACGTGGTAGAGATTAGTGGCGGTGTGGTGAGCATCAATGGCACACCCTTAACCGAACCTTACATTAAGGAAATGCCACGTTATACACTCACCGAAACGGTGCCCGAAGGCAAACTCTTCGTGTTGGGCGATAACCGCAATCAGTCAGATGATTCACATAGCTGGGGGGGCTTTGTGGATTTTGACTGGGTGGTCGGAAAAGCTTTGTTTGTCTATTGGCCTTTGGATAAAATCAAACTGTTAACCGGGCCAGATTTGCTTGAAAACGGCACAAACCCGAACATGGGCAGCGAGAATCCCCCGCAAAGTTTTTACCTGCCTTGGGTCACTTTGCCTGGTAAATTGAAGGAAATGACGGATATAAACTTGCCCAAAAACCCCGAAACTTGCCCGAACTGTTACTTGGGCAGAATTTCCCGCCAAACGCGCAGTATGGTTGTGATGCACAATGGTAAGCCACTTACTTTTACTGCATTTCCCGCGTGGGCTTGCGATGTATGCCATGCCTTTGTTTATGACCCGCAAGCTTTGATTGAACTAAGACTTTTGCTGGGCGCGAACAATCTTAATTCAGTTGAGTCTAAGGCGGGAAAACGCGCGGTAAAAAGGCGCAAAATGAACAAAACGCGTAAAGCCAAAACCGTTGACCCAAAATAGGCAGACACACACAATAAATAGCATAGCCACTTTTCTGCTTGCCAATCTGAAGTGGCATTTTTCAAAATAAAAGAGAATGCACAAAAATCATCTCCCAGATGATAAGTGTCATGAAAATGAGACATTCTCTTAAAGTAATGTTAGAATGATTTGTTATCATTTGACTATGAATTTTCAAAGTGCTATGATATGAATGCATAAGGAATTATAAATTATTTATTTTGTTCATTAACATCGGAGGTAGATTTTATTATGAACGCGATTTTATTATCTCGTATTATTGGCGCGGTTGTTCTCGGTATCGTAGGCGCAATTTTTGGCCAACCTATATTTGAAGAAATTCAAACTTGTCTCAACTTCACGGCAAACCCAAGTCCTGGCTTGATTGTGGCTGTTTCCGCTGCTGTGTTTTTTTTGTCATTGGCTTTATTATCACACCTTGTATAACTATCAAGCCTATCCAGGGCTTAAAGAAACTCTTTAAAAAAAGCCAGCGCACAAGCCTTGCTCAGCGGTATGGCGGGTCTGTTGATTGGTTTTATAGCGTCAGCAATTACAGCCTATCCTTTATCGTTGCTTCCCAAACCTTTTGGCTCGATTATGCCATTTGTAGCCCTGGTTCTTTTTGGCTATTTGTTTTCCATTTTGTTGGCATCGCGCAATGAAGACATCGTAGCAGCCCTGCGAAGCTTCAATGACAGACGCCCATTGCGTGGCAAAGATGGCAGTGGAGCAAACGCGCGAAAGATTTTGGTGGATACCAGCGCCATTATTGATGGACGCATTGTGGATATAGCCGAAACCGGTTTTCTGGGTGGCAGTTTGATTATCCCCCCCCGTTTTGTGCTCAATGAGTTGCAGTTTGTATCGGATTCTTCCGACAGCTTACGCCGTCAACGTGGCCGACGTGGTCTCGAAACGCTGACTGAACTCCAGGAAAACAAAATCGTGCCCATTACAATCAGCGACCTGGATGTTGAAGGTGTGCGCGAAGTTGATGATCGCCTGGTAATTTTGGCGCGACAGATGAATTGCCCCCCCATCTTAACCAACGATTTCAACCTAAACCGCGTGGCAGAACTGCAAGGTGTTGAGATTCTAAACATCAACGATCTGGCCAATGCGGTAAAAGTTGTCTTATTGCCTGGTGAAGGCTTTACAGTAAAAATTATCCAGGAAGGCAAGGAATACAGCCAGGGCGTTGGTTACCTTGACGATGGCACGATGGTAGTGGTTGAGAACGGTGAACACTATATGAACGAAGAGCTTTATGTAACGGTCACCAAAATCCTGCAAACTTCGGCAGGACGTATGATTTTCGCCAAGCCTGACAATGAATAGGAGGTTTAGATGTCCCTGAAAATTTACAACACCCTGAGTCGTTCAAAAGAAGAATTTGAGCCCATTGAAGCTGACAAAGTGCGCTTTTATGTCTGCGGGCCTACGGTCTATGCAGAGGCGCATCTCGGGCACGCCATGTCGGCTTTGGTCTTTGATATTGTACGGCGTTATTTGATGTACTCCGGCTATGACGTGAATTTTGTCATGAATTTCACCGATGTTGATGACAAAATCATCGCAAAAGCAAATGAAATCGGCGCTGACCCCCCCTATGAACTGGCGGAGCATTATATCAATGAGTACAAACGCAATCTGGCAGAATTGAACATTTTGCCCGCGACCAAAAATCCACGTGCCACCGAAGATATGCCCCCCCAGATTATTAGCATGATTGAAGCTTTAATCGAAAAAGGGCATGCCTACGAGGCGCATGGCGATGTCTACTACCGTGTCGAATCCAAAGATGATTATGGCAAGCTTTCCGGACGCAAGCTGGCAAGCATGAACGCCGGCGCGCGCATTGAAGTGGACGAGCGCAAAGAGCACCCCCCCATGGACTTTGCCTTGTGGAAAGCCGCCAAGCCCGGTGAGCCCGCCTGGGACAGCCCCCTGGGGGGACAAGGCCGGCCCGGCTGGCATATTGAGTGCTCCGCGATGAACATGACCCATCTCGGCGAGCAAATTGACATTCATGGCGGTGGAAATGACCTTATCTTCCCGCACCACGAAAACGAAATCGCCCAAACCGAAGCCGTAACCGGCAAGGAATTCGCGCGGGTGTGGATGCACAATGGCATGATGAGCCTCAAATCCGAAAAGATGTCAAAATCCCTGGGTAATATGATTACCGTCGATGAATTCCTGGCTGATTACCCAGCGGATGTCATGCGTTTGTGGGTCTTGGGTGGTTCATACCGCGGACCATTAGTTTACAGTGAAGAGGTTATTGAACAAACGGAACAGGCATACAAACGCTTGTTAAACGCCAAAAAAAGCTGCTTTACCTGGCGCGGCTGGCTTGCAAGCCGATGCCCTTGCAACACTGCAAAACGAAGCTGAAAAGGCAAAAGCGGATTTCAAAGAAAGCATGGATGACGACTTCAATACTGCTGGTGCCGTGGCAAACTTGTTTGAACTGGTCAAAACGATAAACCAGGCGCGGGCAGATGGTGCCACTGACGTTCAGCTTGCCCAGGCGCAAGGCGTTTTTATGGAACTGGCTGGTGTTTTGGGCTTGACCCTGGAAGAGAAAAAAAGCGCAATCCGCTTCAGATGCTGACGCTTTCATTGACCTGCTGGTGGCTTTAAGACGCGACCTGCGCGCGGAGAAAAACTGGGCTCTTTCGGACAAAGTCCGCGATGGTTTAAAGGAACTCGGTGTCAACCTGGAAGACAGCAAAGACGGCACAAGCTGGAGCTGGGAATAGACAATATCGTTCATTGCCCTGAGTAGAAATAGTAAACCCATACAGGGTTAAAGGGCTTGAGTTTCGTCATTCCTTATTACGTTTCTCAAGCCTATTGTCTTCATGGAATCATAAAGCAGATGGAATAATCAATGAAAGAATGGATCACAGGAAGAAACCCGGTATTTGAAGTTTTGCGCGCCAAACGACGGCATGCTTTTCGGCTCTTTGCCCTGCGTGGCATGCGCATGGAAGGACATCTGCCGGAAATAGTCGAGATGGCAAAAGCGCGCAAACTGCCCATCCACGAAGTGCAACGCTTTGAACTGGATAAAATCGAACGCAATAACCAGGGCATTGCCATTGAAGTCAGCGAATATCCTTACCGGCCTTTGGACGATTTGATTAAGCACAGCCAGTCCACGGGTGAGGCATCATTTTTCTTGCTACTTGACACCATCCAGGACCCGCAAAATCTGGGCACACTCTTGCGCACTGCCGAGATTATGGGCGTGCATGGTGTGATTATCCCCAGCGCAAAATCCGCGCTGATTACACCAAGTGTGGTAGCGTCTTCTTCCGGCGCGTCGGAACATCTGCTTGTTTCTCAGTTTAATTTAGCCCAGGCGATTGACCGCCTAAAGGAGCTGGATATCTGGGTGTATGGGCTCGATGAAGATGAGCGTTCCCGCACACCCGCTCAGCTGAACCTGAAAGGCGGCATCGCGATTGTGGTGGGCAACGAGGGGGGGACTGGCCTGCGCAGTTTGGTGCGCAAGAAATGCGATGAGATTATGCGCATCCCGCAGTATGGCAAGATTGACTCGCTCAACGCCGCCGTTGCTGGCTCAATCGCGATTTACCTGGCGCGCCAGGCGCGGGTATAATTGCGCACATCTAAGTACGAAGATAAGAAATAAATCTCGCCTAGCTCAACACTTCCAACTTAGCCATGGACGCGACGAGCGCTTTGAGTCCGTGACCCTCAAAGTAGACTTCCACGGTTTCGTCGCCAAATTCGACTTTGCTGCTCTTCACCACCCCCCCCGTCCGTAAGTGGCGTGGCGAACTTGTTGGCCAGCTTTATAGCGTGTTTTGGGTGGCTCTTTGGGGATGTTTCTGCTTTGCATCCAGGCGGGATTTTCCCATCTTGAAACGCCCGACCGCCCGCGCGAAGTGCCCGACCCATAACCGGACTCATAACCGCTCCCATATCCAGACCCATAAGCCGAGCCATAGCCCGAACCGCGTCCATAGCCGACCCCTGTGTCATAGTTGAAGCGGCTGGGCAAACCACGTGGACTGCCACTCAGATAGGCTTCGGGGGATATCGTCCAAAAAGCGCGATGCCAGGGTGTCTTCATAAGAGCCATAAGGACTGCGCCGTCGTCGCGCGCGGCTTAAGGTAAGTTTGGATTTGGCACGGGTGATGCCCACGTAAAGCAAACGGCGCTCTTCAGCGAGTTCTTCTTCGTCATCCGTCGCGCGACGGTGGGGCAAAATGTTCTCATCCAGCCCAACAATAAAGACGTTCTCAAATTCCAGCCCTTTGGCAGCGTGCAGGGTGAGCATGGTTGGCGCGTCAACTATCTCGGGCAAGGTGTCGGCATCGGATACCAGCGCCATCGCTTCCAAAAATTCAGCCAGGCTTTGGTCTTCGTATTCCAACACGACCGAGCGCAACTCCAGCAGGTTTCCCAGCGGTCTTGGCCTTCTTCGCTTTTATCGCGGATGTAGCTTCGTAGCCGGTGTCCACCACAATGCGGTCAAAAGCAAAATCAGGCTGTTGTGCTGAGCGGTCTCGCGCCAGTTAAGCAGCATCTTGCCAAAACTGCCAGCTTGGCGCCTTCGCGACCCATCTCTGCCAGCAAATCCGCGCGCCCCCCCTGTGCCAAATCAAGCAGCACTTCGCCCATGCTCAAGCCACTGGCTGTTGCCTGGGCTTGCAGGCTTTCCTGCGTTTTCGCGCCTATCCCACGTGGGGCAGGTTGATGCAGCGACGCAGAGAGATTTCATCCAGCGGGTTATGTACCAGGCGCATAAAAGCGAGCATATCCTTGATTTCGCGCCGCCCATAAAAGCGTTGCGCGCCGACTAGGCGGTAGTTGATGCCTTCGCGCCGAAAGGCTTCTTCAAAGAGACGCGACTGGGCGTTGGTGCGATACATGATAGCAAAATCACTTGGATTTTGGCGTTTGGTAATGATGCCATCGAGAATCGCCCGAACGACTGAATCGGCTTCATCGCGGTCGTCTTCAGCCACAATCATGGTGATTTTCTCGCCTTTGGAGCGCACGGTTTCAAGTTCTTTGTGGGTGCGGTTTTTGTTGGGTTCAATAACCGCCATGGCGCTGTCCAAAATGGTTTGCGTGGAGCGGTAGTTTTGTTCAAGCAGATAGACTTTGGCGTTCTTGAAATCTCTTTTGAAGCGTTCAATGTTGCGATAGTCCGCCCCGCGCCAGCGATAGATGCTTTGGTCTTCGTCACCGACAAGGTAAAGATTTTGGTGCATACTGGCAAGGTTTTTGATAATCATGTACTGCGCCATGTTGGTGTCCTGGAACTCGTCCACCAGAATATGTTCAAACTTGTGCGAGTAAGTTTCACGCACGATGGGGGGGTACTCATCTAGCAGTTGCGTGGTGTAAACGAGCATGTCGTCAAAATCCATGGCGTTGTTTTTGACGAGCCGTTCCTGATAGATGCGATACAGCCGTTTGGTTTGTTCGTCGCGAAAGTCTTTAATAGGGTAGTTTTCCGGGGGGGTAATTAGGTCGTTTTTGGCGCGCGAAATTTCGTTAAGATAGGATGCGGGCCGATACATCTTTTCGTCAAGGTTGTTTTCCTTGATAATTTCTTTGAGAAGTGTGGTTTGGTCATCCTGGTCAAAGATGACAAAATCGCGGGTGACAGGCAAAAGATCCGCTTCACGACGCAGGATTTTGCCACAAACCGAGTGGAAGGTGCCCAGCCAAATGCCTTCAGCGTTACTCCCCCCCAGAATTTTGTTCACGCGGTCGCCCATTTCGCGCGCGGCTTTGTTGGTAAAGGTGACCGCCAAAATATGCCACGCGGGCACGTTCATCGCGCCGATTAAATAGGCAATGCGGTAGGTTAGCACACGGGTTTTGCCCGAGCCTGGCCCTGCCAAAACAATGGTCGGACCAGCTGGCGTGGCGACGGCTTTTTGTTGTTGTTCGTTGAGAATTTTCAGTAAATCGTCCATGGTTTTGCCCTAAAACTTTATCATACCATCTTAGAAGACAAATATTTTCAAAGCACCCAGCGCCAAACCAGAAAGCACCAGCACCCATGGTGGGACTTTCAGGAATATCAAAGTTGCCAGACCGCCTAAAGCGAGTAGCGCGGTCCAGATGTCCACCACACCGTTCTGTGCCAGGGTAACGCTGACCATCAGAATGAGCGCGACCGTGGCGACATTCACGCCGGAAAGAAACGCGCTGGCAAGTTCGCTCTCGCGCATTTTTTTTGACGATAGGCGCGGTGACCGCGACAATCACGAACGAAGGCAAAAAGACTCCCGCCGTGGCGGCAAGTCCTCCTTTTAATCCATCAAGAAAGGTGCCATTCAGACCCGAGGCCAAAAAGCCAACATAGGTGCTTGATGCCAAAACCGGTCCAGGTGTGATTTGCCCGATGGCGATGGCATCGGTGAGTTGTTGCATGCTCAGCCAGCCAAAGCGATTGACGATATCATCTTGTATCAAACCAAACAGCACCATCGATGAGCCAAACAAAACCGTGCCCGTGCGCAAAAAGTAAAGGAAGATGTTTTTGACAGTGGGCAAGTATTTTTCGACGAGCTCCACAACAGGCAAAACGAAGAGCATCATTGATGGAGGCGCTTTTTTTTATTCTTTGGAAAACCATTTTGGATAAAGTGAACCACTATCATCACCAAGCCCGCGCCAAGCAGGATGATGACTTCATCCACCCCTAGTATTTTCGCGACGATTATCGCGATAAATAGCGGTATTTGTTTCCAGTTGGTGTAACTGCTTTTGGCAAGACGAAAAGTTGAATCAAGCACGATGGCTAAAACCAGTGGATTGAGGAAGTAAAACAGCCCCCACCATCTCGGGCAACGCGCCATAGCGCATGTAAACCCAGGCCAAAATCAACGCCGAGATAATCGCTGGCAAGATGAAACTGATGCCCGCGACCAGCAAGCCCGGATAGCCCGCGTGCACATAACCGACATGGTAGCAGGTCTCGCTGGCGTTGGGGGGGCCGGGGGGATGATGTTTGCCGCGCTGAGCAGGTCTAAAAGTGTTGCGGGGGTGACCCATTTGTGTTTGTGCACGTATTCGCGTTCCATCATCGCCACATGCGCGGTAGGCGCGCCAAAACTGGTAGAGCCGATTTGAGATTGACCAGCATCAAATCCAGCAAGCGTTTCCGTAATGGAATTTCGCTGGCTTTTTCCGGCGCGTTTTCATCTGGGGGGGTTTGGTCACCAGGCACGGTGACAGATTCGGGCGTAAGCTCTTTTTCGGACATAACGTTTAAACCTTTAATCTAGGGATATTGAGCAGGATATTTTCAAGCACAAGCCGCGAATTGACGTTCGCGTCGATTTGTTCCAGCCCCTTTTCATGGGCCTTGAGTATCGATTCAATTTGGGGGGGCAGGCTAAGCTGGCTGGCAACTGTTTTGACCACATCACGCTGCGCGAGATTCACGATGGGTAAGTCTGCTCCGCTGTGGGCAATCATCACATCGCGCCAAAAGGTAAGCCAAACCGAAAGCAGGGTGGAGATATTTTCGCGCTGACTGCCCTTGCGCTTTGAAACGCCTTCAGCGTATTGCAGGCGCGCGCGTTTTGTTTCCGGCAAGATCTCGTGCAGCTGGGCGAGCGTGTCGTGGTATTGTTCGAACAAGTCCGGATTTTGCGCGAAATGTATCGCTGTTCCCACGCGTCCGCCGGCGAGATGGGCAATCATTTTTGCATCATCTTCATCCAAATCCAGTTCGCTTTGCAAGACCCTGGCAACAGCGTCTACACTCATCGGGCGTAGACGTAATATGCCACAGCGTGAAGCGATGGTTTCCAGCAGGTTTTCGCGCGCGTCAGCGGTCAAGATGATAATCGCCCGGGCTGGGGGGGTTCTTCGAGCGATTTGAGCAAAGCGTTCGATGCCGCGACGGTCGCGTTTTGAAAGTCGGGGGGGATAATCACCATGCGCCATTGGCTCTGATAGGGTGCCAGCGCCAGGCTTTGTTGCATCTGGCGCACCTGGTCAATTTTGATATCCCGCGTGTTTTCGATGGGGGGGCGCAAGATGGTCAAATCGGGCCAGGCTTCCGCCTCAATTTGCCGGCAGGCCTGGCACGCGTTGCAAAAGTCGTGTTTGGCAGGCGGGTTTTGGCAGTTAAGCGCTTTCACAAAGGCTTTGGCAAGCGTCAATCGCCCAACGCCTTCGGGTCCCGTGATGAGATAGGCATGGCGCATATTGCCAGGTTCGCATTGTCGTTTGAGATAATTCACCGCGCCGTCGTGGCCAAAAATCTTCCAGGTCATAAGGGAATTTTAGCACATCTATAAGCTTAAAAGCGTAAGCCAGCGGGGGGTTCTTGTTTAAAACTTTCGTGTATAAGGTGTACTACACACTTCCCAGCAGAAGATGGATGCCCAAATAGAGCCCACCACACAGGAACATGACCAGGACAGGATTCCATTTCAACTTGCGCATGGCGAAAAAAGCAGCTCCGAATAGCACCAGGCCAATCCAGTTAAGATTTTCAATTGTTTGCGCTTTCTGCCCGAAAAGAAGATTTAATAGAATGCCCAATCCAGCAGAGGCGATGAGCGCGATCACCACCGGTCGCAGGCTACCCAGAATACTGTTCATCGTGTCCAGGGTTTTGTAGCGATAATAGAGATACGCCAGCAACGAAACGATAATCAGCGCAGGGAAGATACTGCCCAGGGTGGCAATTATCGCGCCAGGGATGCCAGCGATGCGGTTGCCTACGAATGTGGCACCGTTCACGACGATGGGGCCAGGGGTCATCTCGGCGATGGTCACCAAGTGGCTAAACTCTTCCACGGTAAGCCAGCCATGTTTTGCCACGATCTCGCTTTGAATAATGGGCATGGCGGCATAACCGCCACCGATGCTAAAAAGACCAACGATTAAAAAGCTTAAAAAGAGCTGAAGGTAAATCATACAAGCAAGACCCGCTTTCTGTCCCATAAGTTGAGAAACACGCCTATCAACGCTGCAGTCAGGATGATAAAACGACGTTGACATTGAAGAGAAAAGTGGCGACGAAAGCAGCTGCCAGCATGAAGACGTGCACCGGGCGCTGGCGTTTGGAGAGATTAATCGTCAAATCAAAGACAACATCCAAAATCAAAGCTGCCACACCAGCCTGCATGCCTTTTAGCATCAAATTGACGTACTTGTTTGTGGCAAAGGCCTCATAGAAAAACGAAATGATGGTCAGGATAATCATCGGGGGGGGCAGGATGGTGCCCAAAACCGAAACCGCCATACCCGCAAAACCCGCCACACGCCGACCCACGAGAATAGACGCATTGACCGCGATGGCACCCGGCGAACTTTGCGCCAGGGCGATGAGATCCAGCATTTCGTCTTCGTCTATCCAGCCCAGTCTTTCAACAAAAGCCTTGCGCATAAAGTTGACAATCACAAAGCCCCCCACCGAAGGTGAAGGTGCTGATATAGAGCATATTAATGAAAAGAGTCCACAGCTTAGAGCGCTGCGATTTGGTCTTTGATTCGGCTTCCATAATTTATAAAGTATATCTTAATGTCTTGAAAAACCCTGTAAAAACATATTATATTGTTGGCATAATGCTCAAGCCCTATGGTATATTTTCGTTAAGATGGCGATACACGGTTTAATCTCCCAACTGCCGCCGCCCTATTACGAAGCGGTAAAGAAGATATGGTCGGACCTGGACTGCAGATTCGGCATAAAGTTCGTGTGGCATAATCCTATTCCCCCCCATTTCAGCTGGCAAATTGCCGAAAACCATGATAATAACGCGATTGTTCCTCTTTTAGACTCTTTCAGCAAAGAACACAAGCCATTCTATATAGAAACACAGGGCCTGGCGCGTTTCGATGGCGAAGAAACGGTCCTGTTTATCAAAATTGTGCCTGAAAAACAAGTTGTAGAAATGCACAAAAAAACTATGGGAGTTGTTGTTAGCCCACAGCCAAACGGTGAGTATGCTTTACAGCCCAAAAACCTGGATACCGCATATCACTTTGGCGAGTCAGGGATTAACAGAAGCCACAATGCGCGAGATAAAACAATTTTTGGCCCCCCCAGAACCGTTCCTGTGGCGCATGCGTGTGGATAATATCCTGCTCGCCAGCCAAAGCTCTGAGGACAGCTTTGATGTAAGCCATCGTTTTCAACTTGGCGAGGGTTTAATCGCACTAGATATCCCATTTAAAAAAAGGAGCATAGCATATGACGATTGCATTAAGTGTGCGTAATTTATCTAAAAGCTATAATGGCAAACCAGCGGTAGATGAGATCTCGTTTGATGTCCGCGCTGGCGAAAAATTCGTTTTTGTCGGACCCAACGGCGCGGGCAAAACAACAACCATCAAAATGATTACCACCCTGCTTGAAAAAGACGCCGGTGAGATTGCTTATGGCGACTTGCTCGTAGGACGCGACGATTTCGCTATCCGAAACAAGATCGGCGTTGTCTTTCAGCATCATGTTTTGGACGAAGACTTTACTGTGCGTGAAAATTTAATTTGTCGGGGGGTGGGTTTTATGAATTGAATGCCAAGGAACTCAAACAGCGCGCTGACGAAGTGATCCAGGTGCTGGATATGAGCAGTTTTGCCAATCAGCGTTATGGAAAGTTGAGTGGCGGACAACGGCGTCGCGCGGATATCGGGCGGGCGCTGATGCAAAGCCCGGAGTTTCTCTTTTTAGATGAACCCACAACCGGACTTGACCCCCCCCAAACCCGTCGCGTGGTCTGGGAGATTATCAACGGTATTCAGCGCGACCTGGGCACAACGCTCTTTTGACCACACACTACATGGAAGAAACCGATGATGCCAGCAGTGTGTACATCATTGACCACGGCAAAATTGTGGCTTCCGGTTCACCTGCATCGTTGAAGAAAGAGCACGCGCCTAACCTTTTGAATATTTACAGCAAAACACCGGAATCGGTTGTCCGTTTTCTGACAGACAAGGGTTACGAACCAACTCTGATTGATACCACTGTGCGCGCGATCATACCCAACGCTTTTGACGCGCTGCCGTTGATTGAAGCTTTGCGCGACACTATTGACAACTTTGAGCTGGTCAATGGGCGAATGGATGACGTTTTTATCGCCATCACTGGAAAGGAATTACGAGAATGAAAGCAGTTAATCGTATTGCAAAACGAATTTTTACTCTCTTTTTCAGAGACCGTTCCGCCATTTTTACACTTTTTGGCAACGGGTATCATGATTGCTGTGTATCTGTTTTTCCTGGACAAAGCGTTCTTTTCTGAAGAGCAACTCCAGCTGGTGCCAGAACTTGCGGCTATTCAGGATAGTTGGCTGATGGCTGGCATCGCAATGATTACTTCATTCTCGGCAAGTTTTACCGCGCTTTCGCAAATGCCCGTGGATCAGCGCACAAGAGCTTTTGATGATTTTTGGTAGCCCCTATCCGTCGTGGGCAAATTGTGGCAGGCTATATTCTTGGCAGCACTGCCACCGCGTTTGTGATTTCACTGGGTACGGTGGCACTCACTTATGTTTACCTTGCCATTAAAAAGCTTCAATTGCCTGGCATTCAATCAACGCTGTTGATTGCAGGCATCACCTTATTGACCACCCTGGTGGCCAGTGGAATCGCCTTTTTTTTGTGGCAAGCGGTAAAAATTCCATTCGCAGTTATGGGTCGATTAGCAGCATTATGCTCACCTTAATCGGTTTCTTCGCTGGAGCTTATATTCCTTATGGCGCGTTGGGCAAAACTGTGCAGACTCTGATGTCGTGGTTGCCAACCGGACATGCAGTCGGACTGATGCGCCAGCAATATTTGCGCGATATGCTTCAGGGAATGAACCTTCCCAGTGAATTCGATTTGCCAGCATTTAGGGTCTATTTTGGCATTGATATTGAGATGCTTGGTAAAGTGGTCAACCCATGGGCGAGTGTGGCGATTATTTTGATTTGGGCGCTGATAATGTTTGGCTTGGGTATCTTCCGCATTCAAAAGCAAAAGGAATAAATGTCCCTGGCTTCTGACGTTCATTTTTTTAGGTCTTTCAGCCATGCAGAGCTTGAGCAAAGCATGGCTGATTTAGCTTTGCCCGATGAGCTAAACGCCAGTTTGCTAGCTTATCTCACCCAGCGAAAAGATATGATAAGCCTCGCTGCCCGGGCTTATGATGAGAGCTATAAGGACAATTCGGGCGCGTTTGATATCATGCGTCGCAAACCTTTCACCCGCCTGGCAATAATTTGCGCGCTATTACCGGGTCTGCGCCAACGCTTTATAGATGCTGGCATACCCAGGCAGGTTTGGCTGGACAGCATCGACGATATCCGCTTGCGCGCGCGACTTTATTTCGAGAAAACCGGAAAAGTAGGTCTCTCGAAAAATGACGCGCGGTGGTTGCGCCATTTGATGGGCTTCAAGCTTTTTAAGATAGGTTCTTTACAGTTTCAGCCCTTTGAAATGCTTTATCTGGATAAAGAAGGCATCGGCAGGGATATTATGCGCTTCACTGAGACGCAAAAGTTGCGCTTGCCACCTGGAATGCCTGTATTGAACACGCATATTCAACATGGCGCGGATTTGCGGCCAGAGGCTTTGCGGGCAACATTCGCGCAGGCAAGGGATTTCTTCAGGCGTTATTTCCCATCGCAGGATTTTAAAGCCTTCATTAGCTACACCTGGCTTTTGTATCCGGGTTTAAATGAAGTTTTGCCAGCCGAAAGCAGGATATTACAGTTTGCTGAAATGTGGGACATAGTCTCTGTTGTGGATGACAAGACCCAGGCACTGGAGCGGATATTCGGTGGCCGGCGCCGTCGCAAGGCCGATTACCCGCAGGAAAGCAGTTTGCAACGCTTGGCACTGCGTCACATGGATGCCCTGGGCTACGCGCTGGGCATGAAGGAATTTTAAGTTTCGCTTCTTACTTCAAACCGGTATCTCGACAAACATCTTTCAAAAACAGGCAATTTTGCCACTAAAACACCCAAAATTGGCCCAAAAATACCAAATCTGATAGTTCTTGATAGTTTTCTTGCTATAAACTAAGACCATTGCAGCTATTGCAAAGGAGATTTTATGGAAGTTCCACGCTTTTGGCGATTGAAAAACAACGTTACGCTTTGCAGGGCGAAGTCTGCCCGCATTGCGATGTCAAAATATTCCCACCCCCCCGTGACGTCTGTCCGGCTTGCGGTGGTGAAGCAAAGACCCCCCCTTCACTTTCAGCGGTTTGGGCGAAGTCTATTCTTTTACCGATATCAAAAACGCGCCCGCTGGTTTTGAAGAACAAGCCCCCCCTTACACGGTGGCGCTGGTGCAACTCAAAGAAGGCCCCATGGTGAGCGCGCAACTGACGGATTTAGGCGACGAACCCGTGCATATCGGCATGTCGGTGGAGATGGTCACCCGCAAAATCCGCAATGTTGGCAACGACCGTGGCATCATTGCCTACGGCTATAAGTTTAGGCCTGTTATGGTTAAATAAAGTGAAGCGCATCAAATGCGTACTCAGCCGACTCCCTGTGAGTCGGTTTTTCTAAGGTTTTGTTAAACATCCTTTTCAAAACCTTTAGTGACAGCTAACACAAAAGCTCTATCATTAATAATGAAACATATCGTTTCGGAGGATTATATGGATAAAAAAATTACGATTGATTGTTGTGTTAATACTGGCGCTCGTGGTGCTTGGTGCTTGTTATGTGTTCCCCAGTCGTGAAATCAGAGATGGTGAGCAAGGCACCTTGTTTAGTGAAACCAAAACGCTGGACCGATATAGCAAGATTGACTTTGAAGGTGGCGGGAAGATTGTCTTGGTTCAGGGTAACAGCCATAGTTTGAAAATTGAAGCCAGCCAGGCGGTGTTGAGAAAAATAGTCGTCAAGCAAGATGGTGAAACACTGCATGTTGGCTTTACTGGAAACGTATGGCAAATGTCAGCGACCGATGAGCTTATTTTTACCTTTACTTTTGAAAACTTGTCGGAATTTGATTTGGCAGGTGGAGCGAATATTCAGGCCGATGCCCTTTCCGCGGACAGCCTTGAGCTTGATTTTGACGGTGGTTTTAGCGTGGATTTAGCTTCGCTGGACATAAACACCTTGGATGTGAATATTGAGGGTGGCGGTATGTTTAGCGCGGATGGCAAGGTGAATACGCAAATCGTCAGAATTGCTGGCGCGGGAACTTATCAAATGGCCGAAGTTGAATCGCGGGATGTGAGCATCAAGATTGAAGGCGCCGGTAATGCTGAGGTTTGGGCAAAAACATACTCAACTTAGAATTAGAGGGCGCTTACTCGGTTGATTACTGGGGCAACCCACAAATAACGCAAAAAGTTACTGGTGTCGGCTCAATAAAAGCCCACGGCGAAAAGTAAACCCGGCTTTAATTAAGAGCGTTAAAGGTCTGGCATTTTTAGTGGCTTGCCAGACCTTTTTTTGTTTTGGATCCACCTGTTCTTTCTTAATTCTACGTTTGTTCGTAATATCCCCGTTCGTCTCGTTCGTCCGTGGTCTCCTCCTGACCATGGACATAAAAATCAAGGCTTATTTCCAGGCTTTTTTAATTTGATTGTAGCTGTCTTCAAGACTTTCAGGTAAGACTCGCGCTCGGCCCAACACAGTGATGAAATTCGTATCGCGTTGCCAGCGGGGCACCACGTGCAAATGCAGGTGTTCGGCGATACCCGCGCCACCCGCCGCGCCAATGTTCAGCCCGACGTTGAAACCCTGGGCTTGATAAACACGCTCCAAAGTTGCCATCGCCCGGCGCGCGAGCAGCATCATTTCGGTTAGGGCGTCGGTGCTCAGATCTTCCATGTGGCAGGTGTGCATCATCGGCACCACCATCATATGCCCGCTGGTGTAGGGGGGGTACTTGTTGAGAATAACAAAATTCTCTTCCCCGCGGTGAATGACCAGATTGTTAAAATCATCCGGCATCGCCAAAGCGTCACAAAAAGCGCAGTTAGGCAAACTCTTATCCCGATTAAAATAATCCCGGCGATTGCTATACAAATAATCCATAGCTCTATTTTATCGCATTTTTTTATTGCTTTCGTCTTAAAGCCCGCAATTCTGCCTTGGTGGCTGGGCTGATGCGACGCGAGTCGATGGCTTTTTGGATAGTTTTC
>JMBV01000156.1_pt1 | contig 26189 bp, 45 predicted proteins | sample 616531 | NCBI WGS metagenome assembly JMBV01 (sample SAMN02727904, study PRJNA239997) | anaerobic digester metagenome | biome: anaerobic digester; isolation source: mesophilic anaerobic digester inoculated with municipal waste water sludge... | place: Germany: Bielefeld University, CeBiTec ...
AATAATGTATTTGGGCGTGCGCTTGTGTGTTGAAATATCCTTGGCTAAGGTCATGCCTCAGTTTGGCTCTTTGGTAGATATGCCTTATTTTCGGATTGTGAGCTTTATTCTTGCCGGGCTGTTTCTTGGTAGCTTGTTTGATGAAATTCGCAAACTACATTCCGATTTCTTTGGAACTACGGAGCTTAAAAAAACGCTACTTGGCTGATTTGATTGTCTTAATAATTGCATCATTATTGTTGATAGCAATCCCGGTTAAACGTAAATGGACCCCCCCAGCAACTGCTTATATAATGGTCGGCGCACAACAAAAAGAAGTGGTTGATTGGGCGCTAGACGCATATCAAGGGCAAAATATGAAGCTTTTGTTGGCAGGGATTCCGCTGCTTGATTATGTGGAATATGCTGATGCAGGTGGCTGGCTGGCAGAGATGGGCGGCTTTGATGTTGTGTTTGCGATAGAACCCGTTGATTTAAACCGCGCGGAAGTTAAAACCAGATTGTGTCGCGAAGGGGTTGATTTGATTTTTATCGATACCAGCCGTCATACAGTATTCTCGCCGAAGGTGATGCCTGACCAGTCGCTTTATGACAAGCTTTATGAAGCTGAAGATGTCAGAATTATCGCGCCAAAGTGTGCGGAAAATAATTGATATTAATGCAGGTGTACAAAATCAATGTTTATTGTGGCACGGGATTATAATTATAAATAATTGGAGGAACTATGAAAAGTTTTTGAAGATTTTAGAGATTTTATCGTACAAGGCAATGCTTTAAACCTGGCTATTGGTGTTGTCATCGGTGGCGCGTTTGGTGCGATTGTTAACAGTTTGGTGCAGGATATCATCATGCCACCCATCGGTTTGCTGTTGGGTCGTGTTGATTTCAGTAATTTGTATATTCAACTGACGCATCACGATATGGATTTTACCTCTTTGGCTGATGCGCAAGCGAATGGCGCTGTGGTGATTGCGTATGGTAAATTCATTATGGCGATTGTAAGCTTTTTGATTATCGCGTTTGTTATATTTGTATTGCTGCGCGCGATAAATAAGGCTCGTGAAAAGGCAGAAGAGAAGTTAAAACTCGAGAAGAAAAAAGAAGAAGCAAAGACCAAAGTGTGCCCCTTCTGCGCGACGGATATTCCGCTTGAAGCTGTTCGCTGTCCGCATTGTACCAGCCAGCTTGACAGCTAACATATAATAGTCATCGTTCGTCTAAAGAGTGCAAGGTTTTGGGCCTTGCACTCTTTTTAGGTGTTTGTGTTGAATAGGATGATTATTACGAAGGAAAAACCGACACTATACTGACGATAATTACAAAATAGTGAAAAGCGATAGTTTATTGACGATACCTATGGTTTCCGAGGTGGAAAGTCGTCAAATCAAAGATGAAAACTCTGTGATTATTATCTGATTTTTAAGCCAGGCATGCTAAAATAGAAAAATGGTTAAGCAAATCTATCTGGGTGAAAATTTAAGTATCCTGAAAACATTGCCATCAGAGAGTGTGGATTTGATTTATATCGACCCGCCTTTTAATACCGGCAAAGAACAAGCGCGACGCAGTATTCGTGTAAGGCGTGATGACGGTGGCGACCGGGTGGGGGGGTTCGGTGGGCAGAGTTACAGCACCGAGTTATTGAACGAGCGCGCTTACCAGGACAGTTTTGATGACTTCTTATCATTTTGCGACCGCGTCTGCTGGAAGCCTGGCGCCTGTTGAAAGCGCAGGGGAGCCTATATTTTCACATCGACTATCGCGAGGCGCATTATTGCAAGATTATGCTGGATGAGATATTTGGCAGGGAGAACTTCATCAACGAAATCATCTGGGCTTATGATTTTGGTGGTCGTCCCAAAAACCGCTGGCCTGCCAAGCACGACACCATCTTTTTCTATGCCAAAGACGCAAAAAAACTACACTTTCAATCGTGATGATATCGACCGCATTCCTTATATGGCTCCCGGTTTGGTCGGTAAGGAAAAAGCCGAGAAGGGCAAGCTGCCAACCGATGTGTGGTGGCACACAATCGTGGGCACAAACAGTAAAGAGAAGACGGGATATCCAACCCAAAAGCCTTTTGGCGTGATTGAACGCATCGTGCGTGCCAGTTCGAATCCTGGCGATTTGGTGATGGATTTTTCGCCGGATCGGGCACAGTTGGCGCGGTGTGTGAGAAACTTGAGCGGAACTATATATTAATTGACCAAAATCCCGAAGCCTGGGATGTGATGAAACCCGTTTCGCGGATGTAAAGGATATTGAATGGATAAACTAGACTTGCCTTTTGACCCCCAACGCTTTCCCTATTTTGCATTTTGATCCAAACGCGGAAGCTTTGCTAAACCCCAAAGACGTGTGCCCTGAAATTGATTTACCTGAACATGTGGTGATGTGTTTCTTTAGGGAAGTGATTGAAAAGGTTGTTAAAGAGCACAACGCAAAATTAATTTACACGTTTTCCTGCGAAAGCAGTGATCATCCTTATACGAAATGGATTATCAGGGAAAACGGGTTGCTTTTATTACGCCTGGTGTAGGTGCGCCAATGGCCGTGGGATTGATGGAAGAAGTTATTCAGATGGGTGGCAGGCATTTTATGGCTGTTGGGGGGGCTGCGGTGTGCTTGAAAAGGAGATTGCCACAGGTCAGGTTTTGGTGCCCGTGACTGCGATTAGAGGCGAAGGCGTTTCGTACCATTATTTACCTGCCACGCATGAGATTAATATGAACTTTCGTCCGCAGATGGCGATAGAAATGACTTTAAAAGAGCATAAGGTACCCTTTGACAGGGTTAAAACCTGGACTACCGACGCGTTTTTCCGTGAAACACCTGCCAAGGTCGCATATTATCGCAAACAGGGTGCCCAAGTGGTTGAGATGGAGACATCTGCTTTTATGGCAGTGTCAGAATTCAGAGGCGTTGAATTCGGTCAGATTCTGTATGGTGGCGATCTGGTGCATCCAGATGGTTGGGATAAACGCGCTTGGAATCATAAACGCGATGTTCGCGAGAGCCTGTTTTGGCTGGCAGTGGAAGCCTGCCTGGCTTTGTAGATTGGAGAGATTATGCCTGTACATGAAGAACTTGTTATGAAACATTTGAAATCAATGGATGGTGTGCCGGAAAGCATATTGCCTTCGTATGACGGATTTGGAATCGCGAATATTCTGCCCAGTGTGAGCGCATGGCTGGGCGGAAAGCTTTGCCTGCCGCGCCTTTGCACGAAAGCATCACCCAGCACTTTGCGAAGAACTACAAACAAGTGCTGGTTATTTTGGTAGACGCACTGGGTTATAAGCAGCTGTGTCAGTGGATGAATGATGGGCAAGTCCCTTTTTGGCAGGCACAGACTGAGGCGGGGCATCTTTTCCCGCTGACCAGTATTTGCCCGAGCACAACAGCATCGGCATTAACCAGCATCTGGACGGGTAGTACGCCCAGCCAACATGGCATCATTGGCTATGAAATGTGGCTTTGGCAGCTGGGCATGTCTATCAACAATATCTTTCATATGCCTGCCACTTTTGAAGGGGGGGATATGGGCGGATTGTCGCGCGCGGGTTTTGACCCAGAAACGTTTTGGGTATGGATCCTATCGGCACACATTTTAAGAAATGGGGTATTGATACTCATGCTGTGATGCCTTCGCATATTGTTGGTTCGGGACTTTCACGAATGCATTTGAACGATGCGACTTTTCATGGCTATTCAAGTGAATCCGATTTGTGGGTAAAGGTTCGCCAGCTTTTGTTGAACCCTAATCCCAGACGTCAGTTCGTGTATGTTTATTGGAGCATTGTCGATACACTGGCGCATCGTTATGGCACCTATGCTGAAGCGGGTGTTGATTCCTTCACTAATTTTAGCCATAGTTTTGAACGGCTTTTGATGGAAAAAGTAAATAAAAGGAAGCCAGGCGATACTTTGGTCTTGCTTACCGCCGATCATGGTTCAGTTACGACACCCGTTGACGAACAATACAATTTGGCGAATCATCCTGAACTGCGCAAGTTGTTGGTCATGCCCCCAACTTGCGAAGCGCGTTTGCCTTTCTTACATGTTAAAAGCGGGCAAGATGAAGCTGTGAAAAATTATTTTGAAAAGACCTGGCCAGGTGAGTTTCAATTTATAAACCGTGAGCAAGCTTTACAAATGGAACTTTTTGGCAAAGGAACATCCCATTCTGATTTGGAAAACCGCATTGGTGATCTTATCGCTGTGCCAACAAAACCTGAGACTTATTTGTGGTGGCCCAAAAAGCTTAATCGTTTGCTGGGCAGGCACGGTGGTTTACACGAAGATGAAATGCTGGTGCCTTTGTTAGGCTTTGAGCTTTAGCTGATTAAGGGCTTTTGATGAGGGGAATAATATCATCATACTGCGATGAGGACAAAGGCGCTACGACCTGGAATTGCTTATCTGTTGAGACGAAATGAAATGATAAAGTTTGTGAAATCGATTGATAATATAAGTAAATATCAGTGTGGAAAGCTTCCTAAGCATGCGAAAAAAAACTAAAAGCTCCTGCTTCAATCGCTGAGATGATGAAGAAGTCCATGCCTGTTGCTGTAATCCTATGTTGTATCGTGATTTTGGCGTTGTTTACGAAAACCTATCTAAGTCAATCAAAGGTTGTTTCCCGGTTGGCTATCCTGGGTGGTTTGCTACTGGGATTCGTCCTTCTAATAGTTCATGAATGCTTACACGCCGTCGTTTATCCCAAGGAAGCGCAGGTAACTATTGGTAAGTTAAAAGGCAAGTTGGTCTTTGTGGCTTTGGCATCTTATCCGTTAAGCAGAACCCGCTTTATAGTTATGTGTTTATTGCCATTTCTGCTTGGCGTTGTCCCTTTAACGTTGTTTTTATTGGCGCCACCACAGGCAACAGTGTTTAATGGTTTGATGTTTGGCATGGCCTGTGCGGGAATGGTTTCACCATATCCTGATGTCTATAATGTGATTTTAGTCTTAAAGCAATCAGGAAAGAATGACAAAATCATGTTTCACGGTGACGACTTGTATAAAATCCCCTGATATAGAGAAAAGCTATTCAGATAAGCCTGTTACTCCAGAACTTACTTATCAAGCTTAGACGTGATAGCGTCATCAGCAAAATCGAAATTATTGGCAACTAAAATAGCTTTATCGGCAACTTAGACTTTGCGGCATTGATTTTAAAAGGCCGGTCTTTTAGCATAGAAATATCAAACAGCTAAAAAGGAGGCAACCATGATTCAATGTAAGAATGTATATAAAAGTTTTGCCGATAAAACTGTTTTGTCAGGAGTAAATTTTGATATTCCATCAGGGGGGGAAATATTCGGATTACTTGGTCCGTCAGGTGCCGGGAAAACCACTCTCATCAAAATATTGACGGGGCAGCTTTCATTTGAGGCTGGTTCTGTCATAACTTTGGGTAAAAAAAAGTCGAAAGGCTTACGGGCGAAGACAAAAAGAATATCGGCATTATGATGGACGAATTTGGTGTATATGAAAGATTTTCATGCGTTGAAAATTTACAGATTTTTGCGGATATTTACGGCATTCCACACAGCAAAATTAAACAGACCTTAGAGATGGTTGGATTGCAGGATGCGATGAGAATGCCGGCAATGAATTTGTCCAAAGGAATGCGGACAAGGCTTCAGCTTGCAAGAGTTTTTCTGCACTCACCGAAACTTATATTTTTAGATGAGCCTACGAGTGGGCTGGACCCGCAAACCATGAAGTCGATACACAGGATAATTCTGGAGAAGAAAAGAACTGGGATTACCATATTTCTCACAACACACAATATGGAAGAAGCGGCAGCACTGTGCGATACAGTTGCACTTTTGAACGAAGGCGTTATTGTTGAAATGGGAGCGCCACAGGAAATATGCAGGAAATATAATCATCAGAAAAAAAATAAAGTTGCATTTATCATCAGGTGAAGATCTTGAACTGAAACACGGAAAAGAATCCGCAACAGAAATTTCCAGATTGTTCGAAGCGGGCAACATTGAAACCATACACTCATCGGAACCAAATTTGGAAACAGTTTTTTTTGGAACTTACGGGAAGAAAACTTCAGGAGGATGTATAAATGCGAAATATCAGCGTCATTATCAAAAAAACAAATAAAGGATACAATAAAAAAAACAGGGTTGTACTCATTCAGTTTATCCTTTTTCCTGTCATGACATTGATTATGGAAAACGCTATTAAGTTAGATGGTATGCCGGACGCATTTTTTTTACCAAATTGTTTTCCGTGATGTATATGGGCATGGCCCCTTTAACAGCTATGGCTGCGATTATTTCGGAAGAAAAAGAAAAAAAATACTTTGAGAGTATTAATGATGGCAAATGTTGCGCCTTGGGAGTATTTGGCGGGTGTCGGTATATATGTCTGGACCATATGTATGGCTGGCGCGGGAGTAATGGCTACGGGTCTTGAAAAAGAGAATATATTGTTCTATTTACTTATCATGGGACTTGGCTTTGTGATATCGATAGTGCTGGGAGGCTGTATAGGAATATTTGCAAAAAAATCAGATGGTGTCCACATCGCTTGTAATGCCTGCGATGGTAATCTTAAGTTTCGGACCGATGCTGGCTCTATTTAACAGTACAATCGAAAAGTAGCAAAATTCTTGTATACTCAACAAATGAGTGTCTTACTCAACAAGATGAGTTTTGATAAAGGTATTGGAGAAAGTATAATCATTATTGTGATAAATGCGGCGGTGTTCATCATGCTGTTTTTATAGCGTTCAGAAAAAAAGGGCTGGAATAAATGAGGATAGAAATTGATGTCGATGATAAATATGCAAATACGGAAGTGATAATACGCACACGGAAAATAACGCAAGAGATTGGAAAAAAATGATTGCGCTTATGCGAATGATAAATATGCAGATTGGCGTAAGACACAACGACGAGACATATTTATTGGATATAGAAAAATTCTGTATATTGATACGGTTGATCGAAAGATACTTGTTTATACGGAAGATGAAATCTACGAATCAGATTTGAAATTGTACGAAATAGAGATGGAACTTGTAGAACGCGACTTTCTCCGTGTAAGTAAACAGACTATAGTCAATTTAAGAAAGGTAAAAAGCCTTAGAGCAGAATTTGACAGGAAAATCAGGCTGACTTTACAAAACGGTGAACAGATTATTGTGTCGCGTATGTATTCGGATGAATTAAGAAGAAAGCTGGGGTTGAAATAGCAATGGAAAGTAAGAAAACAATTTTTAACTATATATCCGACGTCTTTACTATGTATGGCGTTATTGTATTTGTTTATATTCTACTCAGTTTAATAGTAGGAGATTATGTAGGTGATTTTTCGTCCCTGTTCAGATTAGGAAGCGCAGGACTCTCCACAGCAACATTATTACAGTTACTGCTCCTTGCAAGTATTATAGTTATCGCTCAGAATATTTATCTTGCAGACCGATGGATAAAAAAATATGACGGTTGTTTTGAGAAATGTGCTGTTTTTTCTGACGATTATGGTCGCAACTGCGGTTCTGATTGTTTTGTTCGACTGGTTTCCTGTGAACAACCTAAAGGCTTGGGGGGGCGGTTTCATTTTATCATTTACGATAAGTACGCTTATAAGTGGATTATTAAGCAGGCTGAAAGAGCGTGCTGAAAACGCAAGTTTGCAAGCAGCGTTGGATAAATATAATAGAGAGAAGGGCATTAATCCGTAGCTTGCCACAGGGAAAAAAACCATTACTGCAGGGGAAACGCAGAGAAAGAAGTTGTTTTTTTCATTGAAGATAACGGATAACGAATTAGGAATGTGTGAGAAATAGGCATGGTGCAAAATAACAGCGCATTTTGGGACGCACTGGATAAATTGGTGGCTGGGTCGGAAGTTGTCATTGACAGACCAAAGGGATCAGTCCATCCCAGGTATCCTGAGTTTATTTATCGAGTTGATTATGGCTATTTGAAAGACACAACAGCAATGGATAGGGCAGGAATAGATGTGTGGGTCGGAAGTGGCGAAAAGAGGACAGATGCCATCATGTGTATTGTTGATTTGGTGAAGAAAGATTCCGAAATCAAAATCCTGATCGGATGTACAGAAGAAGAAAAGGCTATCATCTACAAAACCCATAATGAAACGCCGTTTATGAAAGGCATTTTATTACGCCGATAAAATCAAGTTTGTTGTAACTGATAACATTTAAGCTCCGATTTCAGACGAAAACTTTACTTAAAAACCTTCAATCCAAGAGGCTTTATCCATTTGGGAATTGTATAATTTGAGTTGTGACAGGAAATGACCGATAGTTTCTTTGTTTGCGGAGGAATAGATGGAAAAGCGTTTAAATGCTAATCACCTTAAAATCATAGCTATCATCGCTATGACAATTGACCATATCGCGGATTTGTTGTATCCATCTTTTCCTGCCAAGCCTTTGCCGATCGCGATGCACATCATCGGGAGACTAACCGCTCCGATTATGTGGTTCTTCATAGCAGAAGGCTATCATCATACACGTGACGTTAAGAAATATTTGCTCCGATTGGGTATATTCGCAATCATCTCACACTTTGCTTACTGCTTTGCATTTGGGCTTGATTTTGTTCCGTTTAGGTCGGGTGTGTTTAATCAAACCAGTGTGATGTATCCCTTGTTTGTGGCTGTATTGGTTTTATGGCTTCAGGATACAGAAATTAAAGGAATGAGTAATGTGATAAAGAACATACTCATCTTTATTCTGATTTGGACCGCTTTTCCGGCTGACTGGAGTTGTATTGCTGTGCTAGCCATCATCGGTATTTATCGGAACCGTGGAAATCTAAATAAACAGACACTCATTATGATGCTGTGGGTCTTACTTTATGCAGCGATATCGTTCTTCTTTGTAAATAAAACTTATGGCATTGTATCGTTGTTCGCTTTTCTGGTATATCCTTTTATGAAACAATATAACGGAGAACGCGGAAAAGCAGGCTGGCTGAAATGGTTTTTCTATATTTACTACCCAGCACATTTAGTCATCATTGGCGTACTAAGAATAATGATGTATGGTAATGTCAGCATATTGTTCTAATGGGCTTTTTTATTCCTTCTTCGTGCAAAAAGAACCGCGCAGTTGGCTCAAAATGCCCTTGCTATGCGACTTGTACCGGCTCACATGGCTTTTGATGGTGAGACTATTCTTGTAATGGCAACGGGTGAAAACGAGAGTGATATCACGCTTGTGGGAATCCTTATCATCGAAGCGATGGAAAAAGCAATCATCAACGCAATCAATAGCGTTAAGGACTGAATGTTTTCTTGATATGATACCTGAATTGCGATGTCTAGCACCGTTTTAGTGAACGATGGGTAAAATAAGAAAAGCGTATTGTCGCACTGGATGTCTCAAGTGTCTTTGATGCTAAACAAATACTTAAAAAAAGGAATGGTTATGCAAGAAGTCTATCAAAATATTTTCATGGAAGCGCTCCCTCTTCCGAACAACCCGCTTAAGAGTTTAAACCTTTTCATCATCAAAGGCGATAAGCGTTCAATGATTATTGATTGTGGTTTTAACACGGAAGAGACAAGGGAAATCATGTTGAACATTTTTGAAAAACATGGGCTTGATTTTGAAAACACAATTCTCTATCTGACACATCGCCATTCTGACCATGTCGGCCTGGCAACATTTTTGCGTGATAAGGGTCTTGAGGTTTATATAAGCCGGGTCGAAGGAAATGCGGTGAATGACCCCCCCGATCATACCTGGGATGCGACCTTTAAAAACGCGATGCTTCAGGGACTTGGGGAAGATAATTTTAAGATTGAAGAACATCCCGGTTACAAATATGCGCTTGAAGGAAAGCTCGATTATACCGAAGCCGTCATCGGTGACACCCTAAACATTGGCGACTACGACTTTGAGATCATTGGCCTTTCGGGTCATACACCTGGCATGACAGGACTTTATGAAAGAAAGCATCAGATCCTCTTCTGCGGTGATCACATTCTGAAAAAGATAACGCCGAATATTACATTCTGGGGGGGCTTTGAATGGGGGGGCGACAGTTTAGGCACTTATCTTAACAATTTGGACAAAGTGTATGAAATGGAGATTGCCCATCTGTTCTCTTCCCATAGAGAATTACTCGCTGATCACAGGGAAAGAATTGACGAGCTTAAACGCCACCACGCAAAGCGACTCGCGGAGGTGAAAAAGGCCCTGACCCTTAAAGAATACTCAAGCGTAAGAGATGTTACCAAACACATGCACTGGGATATACGCAGCAGAAATTTTGATGAATTCCCTCAGTCGCAGAAATCTTTTGCAACCGGCGAAGCCCATGCCCATTTAGAACATCTCAGACACAAAGGCGAAGTGGATTTTATTCAAAAGGACGAAAAGTTGTATTATTTTTTTGACCGTCTGACCTGCCGCTAAAGTATTTAAGACATTTCCTGAGTTATAAAATATAATTGAAGATAATTTCAGAAATTAAGGAAATAATGATCATATGGAAAAAGAAAAGAAAAAGGATAATAAAGTCTCTCGCGTCATTCGGATACTCCTTGTCGTATTTCTGCTAGTGGTTTTCATTTATCACAGAATTATGCTCAAAAAGGAGGCACCCTTGCGTGAACCACTCGGACAAATGGTTGAGGTAGACAATCAAAAAAATGAGTATCTACACCGAAGGCGAGGGAGAACACACACTAATATTTATGTCAGGTTCCGGGATTGGCTTACCGATACTTGAATACAAGCCTCTTTACAGTCTGCTTAGCAATGATTATAAGATAGTTGTTATTGAGAAATTTGGCTATGGTTTCAGCGATGTGACAGACGGCGAAAGATCATTTGAGACGATACTCAGACAGGACAGAGAGGCGCTTTCGAAGGCAGGTATAGACGGACCGTTTATTCTTTGTCCTCACTCGATGTCGGGCATTGAAGCGATACTTTGGGCCCAAACCTATCCTGATGAAGTAGTAGCGATTGTGGGACTTGATATGTCTGTGCCAAATTCGTACAGTAAGGATGATTTTAGCTGGACAAAAGATTTGCTTACAAATTTCGTTGCTGTTGGACGTGAAATCGGATTAGTAAGATTGTTTTTCCCCACCAGTGCGTTGCCAGATTCCCTGACACAAAATGAAAAGGAAATATACAGAGCCATTGTCAACACAAAACTTATAAATAAAAACGTTCGTAATGAAGGAAAACATATCTTAAGAGCTATAGAGATAATCAATAGCCAGCCTAAGCCTGATGTTCCCATGCTCATGTTTATCTCAGACGGTTCCCAGACAGGCGGAGAAAGCTGGATAAAGGCACTGAAAGATTATGCTTCCGATCTGCCAGGAGCACAAACTATCGACCTTGATTGCGGCCATGCGGTATATGAGTTGAGACAAGAGCAGATAAGTGAGGAGATGAGAGAGTTTATTGAGAGCCTGAAGAAATAAATTTCGTTTGTCTAACGAAGATTGCAAGTGCCTCCGGTGTCAAATCAGTGCCCACTGCGAACATGTTTTTTCTCTCAAAAAATAACTCCCGGTTTGCCTTTGAGATTAAAGGAGTTTTAGATGATTCTTTATTACAGCTCAACCGGTAATTCCTATCATGTTGCACTGGAAATTCAGAAAAAAAATATCCAGGTGAACTCATCGACATGGCCAAGACAAAAACCGAGGAGCCTTTTGTATTAGCGGAAGGCGAACCCCCCCTTTTCATTGTTACATTTAACTGCTTTTGGGGCGTGTCTGAATTTGTTGAAGACTTCTTCAGGCGACATCAATTTGTAAATGTCAAAGGCATTCTGGCCATTATTACCTGCGGGGCTTATCTCGGTTCCGGTGATGCTCACCTTAATCGGATACTACGGGTGAACGGCTTGCCGGAGGCCGAGGTTTATGATTTGCCTATGGTCACGAATTATGTCATCCTGCATGAGCTTCCTCCTTTTGAAGAACAACAGAAATGTTTTAATGAGGCTGACAGGCGACTGAAGCTTATACTCGATGGATGTGTTAGCCCTTATCGAAGCGCTTTTCATACAAGGCTGTTCGGAAAACTGGTCCATTCTCTCTATTTCATATTCCGTCATACCAAACCATTCAAAGTAAATGAAAGTTGTATCGCATGTGGCAAATGTGTACGGGATTGCCCGGTAAAAGCGATTGAACTGGTGAACAATCGACCCGTATGGCGGAAAAAGACCTGCGACCACTGCTTGAAATGCCTTCATCATTGCCCAGTTGCCGCCATCAACTATGGCCATTTTACACTTAAGAAAAAAAAGGTACCACTATCCGGGAAATAGTTAATAATCTTCATATAGCTTTTTACGATTCAAGAACACAATAATATAGATTAGGATTAGCACACCAAGCAAAAACAAAAGAGAAGGTAGTAATTGTGTGTTGTAATAGGCTCTTGTCTCGACTGACCAAAAAAAATCTAAGCACGACATTACCATGATAGAGAGGATTTAAGAACGCCAGTTTTTGGATGAGCTCAGGAAACACAGCCAGCGGAATTGTCGCATCCGAAAAAAAATAATCATTGGCATAAACAGAATCATCATGACAGTAGAATAGACATTAATCCGATTCGAAAGAATTGCCAAACCAATCCCTATTGATAAAGAAAATAGAATGAAAAGAAGATAAACAAGGAAAAATAAAAGTTTATCAAGTCCAATTTGAACACGAAAAAAATACATTTGAAATTATTAAGAGAATAATAAACCCAGATACTGATACAACAAAATTTTTAAACAAGATAACACCAATAAATCGTTGAAGTTTAATTGGAGTTACCATAATTCGTTTATAAATTTTTTTTGTTCTTTATCAGCCACAATTTGATTTCCGGTATTATAGACAGCACCAGCAAACAAAACAATCATCGCAAAACTAGGGATATACATCGAAAAGAAATCAATTCCATCATAGCTCATGTTTTGATACATCGAACCAAACATCAGTAAACTCATTGCTGGCATAATCAAACTAAACACTAAATAAAGCGGTTGTCTGAACAAGAGTTTAAACTCAATTGATAATTGTTTTTTTATGCTCTCCACTTTTTACTGCTCCTGGTTCACTTCTATATAATAGTCAGATAAATTCATCTGAGTACGCTCTAAAACGCAATTAAGATAATCAGCTTCAACCACGAAACCATCTTTTAGAAATACCAAGTACTCACAATTTTCCTCAATTTCATCCATATCGTGCGAGGAGATGATAATCGTAGCATGGTTCATCGTCTTCTTTAAAAGAGCCCAAAATTCTTTACGAGCCAAGGGATCTAAACCCGTTGTTGGTTCATCAAGAATTAAAAGCTCCGGATTGTTAACTAAAGCCAAAGCCAAATTGGCTCTCTGTTTCATGCCACCTGATAGATTTCTATACAGTTTTTTTCGAAAGGAAGTAATTCCTACTTCATCCATAAGTGCATCTAAATCAACTGTTGTCTTATAAAACGAAGCGTAGAGTTCAACGAGTTCTTCAACTCTTGCATCATAATAAAACGCATTGTCTTGTAAGATGACGCCTATTTTTTTCTTTATACTCGTAATCAAGGGGGGGCAGGTTAATCACTCCTTCATCAAACGATTTAATTCCACATAAAATTTCTAATAATGTCGTTTTACCAGAACCATTATGGCCAATTAGCCCCCACAGTGGTATTTGATGGGATTTCCAGATTAATCCCATTTAAAGCGGTGATATTATCATAAGTTTTGCTTAGATTCTTAATCACAATCTCCATTACTATTCTCTCATCTTTCCATCAAACGCTTTTGTTGGTAGTGTTTTAATGCCTCTGTATAAACTTCTCCTTGTTTTTTTACTTATCCGTTTATAGATGAAAATACTCACTGTATATAAAACAAGGACGATAGAAATAAAGATTAGCCATTGCAAGAGACTTTCTGTCCCATTGAAAAAGTTAAGCCAATAAAACCCCCACAGACTCATAAAGACTAATCAGTATCATAAAAGTGCTTAATCGCTTTATAAAGCTCCATTTTTTTAAACACAATCTTGGTAAAGAAGAGATTAAAAATGAAGACCGCACCGATAATCCAAATCAGCATCTTAATTAAAGTTACCGTTTGAATGAACTCAATACCAGTTATGGTGCTATAAACCAGAAAAAGGATTAAAAACCAAGTGGTCACAAAAGCAATTCCATTTCTCATCCATCCTAAGAATTGGGTGAGATCACTTTTTCTTTGTGTCATTTTGTTACTCCTATGGATAGTAATTCCTTAAATTGTTTGACATAATTGCGTGAGACTGAAAGCTGTTCACCATCACACAAGGTTAAAAGTAATGTGCGATTTAATTCAGGCTTCAATTTCGTAATCTTATTAATATTTACGATATGAGATTTTGAGATTCTAATAAAATCTTTCTCTGAAAGAAACGATTCTAATTCATAAAGTCTCAGTTTTACTTCCAAGACATTATCAATAGTGTACAAGAAAGTACGATCATCGAAAGCTTCAAAATAAAGAACGTCATTGGCTTCAATGACAAAACTTTCATCTTGTCCTTTAGCAAGTATCTTTTGATCAAATAATTCAATGTGCGATTTTAGTCGCAAGACCTTATCATTGACTTGTCTGCATTTGATGATGACTTTTAGTGTTTCGTTGTTTGATTCAATAATTTGTATGTCCATGGTTCACCACTGTAAAGAGTATAACAACAAAAAAAATCGAAAAGAAGACTTGTCAGGTAAGAGATCCAATAAATGAGCTAAGAGGTCATTAAGGTTTCACAGGTGTAATGATCGAGGTCAAAGACCAACAAGAAATCCAATTAACTCACTAACTGAAAAGAGAGTTGGTGGAGAGAAATATTGAAAGATATAAGCATTAGCTTGACATCAAAGGGGGGGAGAGAATGTCATAATAATGACGCAAGCTTCAAAAGCTGAATATGGCAAGGATTTAAATCTTTCACACAAACAAAAACCATGGAAAAGGATACGTTGTGCTTAAAGAATTACAGGAAATAAGCTGACGTATCTTTTTCTTTATACAAATTAAACACAAATGTTTTAGGCAAATAGGAGAAAATCTGCGTTTTGTTACGGAGAAAGGATGGTACAACTGTGATACGGGAAAAGAAAAACAATAAGAAGAACAACAAGAAAAAAATTGAGTTTCAGCACGATTATAAAAGGCATCGTGGGCGTCTTTCTGGTAGCCATCATTGCCGCAGTCCTGTTTGTGTTCAGCATGCGCGGGATCTTATATTTGTCTAATCGCATTACTACTCCGAACGGAGTTGATGAAAGCATCTATGTCCCGTTAGGCGGGCAGGAGCAATATTTGCTGATTCGCGGAGAAGATATCAACAATCCGGTCATCATTTGGCTCCATGGAGGGCCTTCCGGTCCGGATGCGTTTATGAATTATCGGTTTCAAAAATATCTTGTTGGAAAATATACTTTCGTGAACTGGGATCAAAGAGGATGTGGAAGAACATATTTTCGAAACAGTAAAATAGACCCAAATAATCAAACGGCCACTTTTGAACAAGCACAAGTTGATCTTGATGAATTGGTGAATTATGTCTTAGATCGCTTTGATAAAGAAAAAGTCATTCTTGTAGGCCACTCCTACGGAACAGCGCTTGGAAGCAGGTATACGTTATCGCATCCGGATAAGGTGGCGGCGTATGTCGGTATAGGGCAAGCGGTAGCGATCTCAGAAAGCGAGACCTACAGTTATGAAGATGCTCTTGAAAAAGCGAAAGCCCAGGGTGATGATACCACCGACATGGAAGCGGCTTATCGTGCTTTTCGGAAAATATGACATTGCCTACTTTGATACATCTCAGAGAGTATACGCTTCCGTATCATCCGGTAGAAAACGAAGCAAACACGATATGGCAAGGCGTTATTTCCCCCCCATATATGTGGCTGAATGATGTTCGCTGGTTTTTTTAAACAAGTCTCAAGCCTTGAAAAATATACCGCTCTCAACCAACAGCTGTTTGATTTTACTGTGGCAGCTGATGTTCGCGATTACGGATTGGAATATCAAGTTCCTGTCGGTTTTATTTCCGGGTCGGAAGATTGGATCACACCTGTCAAATATACCGAAGATTACTATAATATGATCTCCGCACCGAAAAAGGATTTCGTTTTGATTGATGGTCTTGGCCATGCGCCTAACTATGATTCTCCTGAAGCGTTTTGCCGTGAGCTGGACACCATGCTGGATGAGTTGTTGAAGTGAGTATAACGATTTATTAGCATTTCCAGCAGTGTTTTTACAATGCTGGAAAATTCGAGACCCTTTAAGGGACGCTGTTATAATCCGTGCTGTAGGACTTGGGTCCTAGAGTATGACAACGGCAGATGGTAACGATGGTGACTGGGTTTTAAGCCCTCTGCTTGAGAAACAAAAAAAACAAATTAGATATGATTTTGCTAAACGTCATATCTTAAAGGTGGAAAAGTGGATATATCGTTTATCAATGATGAAGGAAAATTTAATTATAGAGTATGTGGGATTGTCATTAATGACAATAAAATTCTGGCCATGAAAGATGAAAGATCTCCATACTATTATCTGCCTGGGGGGGTAGAGTAATGATGGGAGAAACGGCTGAAGATGCTATTATCCGTGAAGTTAAGGAAGAACTTGAGATAGAAGCTTCTATTATCAGCCATTATGGCTTACCCAAAATTTTTTTTACGGAAGATGTTGATCAACTTCGATATCACGAGCTTTGTATTTATTTTTTTTAATAGACATACAAAATTCTGTTGTTCTGGAAAGAGGAGCTAAATTTTGTTTGCAAGAAGGCATACATTCGCACAAATTTGAGTGGTTAGAGTTCAGTTCACTAAAAGACTTATATTTTTATCCGCTGTTTTTAAAAGAGGAAATAGTTAATCTTCCAAAGGTATTTACACTGCGAACAGAAATAGAGTAGTGGATATTTCTGTGAGAATGAAAAGTTAAGAAACTACCAACAATAAACAAGTACTGGTGGGCAGGATTATTGATTTTGCTAAATGACTTTTCGTGTGGACAGGTTTAGCTTTTGCTTGTAGCAAGGGCCATGAAAATTGCCAGGCAGTCATCAATGCTGAGTGATATTTATCAAACCTTGTGGATTGGCTGGGTTTTTCGTCAACTGTGATGGCTTGGTTCGCATCTATGAATGTGATATCTATTTAACAGTTTCCTGAATGAGGGAAATAACTCTTTGGTCTGTCAAGTAATACTCGTGATCAATGTCAGGAAAAATGATTAAATCGGACGATTCATAGCATTTGGCTAATTCTTTTTGTAACTCACTTCCCAGCGTGTTATCGGCTTCAGAGCCGATGATGGTTACCGGGCAGCGTGTCTGTGAGGCATAATCGCTTACTTTGATATCGTCGGAGATGAAGATCTTTAGGGGGGGACCCAAAAACGGGTACGATGCGATTATAAAGGTCGGATAAATCACGATAACCAGCCGCCAAATAGAGATGGTCACATTCGCGAACGGATGCGAGATAAGCCGCCATGCCGCAGCCATAGCTGTGTCCTATGATAATAATTTTTCTTCCCGGATACTTTTCTTTTGCCCAGTCGTAAAGAGCTTCCGCCGACGCCTGCATCGAGCGCAGGTTCATCTTCCCTTTGCTGTCCTGAGTTCCGTAATAATCTACTGCAAGGAAGGGGGGGACATCGAAGTTCGCGGCAAAAATGCCGACGGTGTTGTATGCGGTATAAAATGACCCCCCGAAACATAAAATAATGGAATCGGATTCCTTGTCGAGATGATAAGCGTAGCCAGTTAATGTGTCCGTGTAATTTACTTTTTCCGGGATGACGTTTACATTTTCTTTCTGTTTGTTGCCCTTGTAGAAAGAATAAGAAACATTTCGCAGAATAAAATTTGTAAGAAAGCCGCCTATTAAGACCCACATGATGATTTTTAAAATGATCCTAATCATTTCATTCTACACTCCTGCACATAGTTTCAGATTACAGCTCAATAAGGCGTTCTTCTTTCCTTTCAAATCTATACATTATTTTAACTGTTCTTTGTAATGTTTTGATTAAGAACTGAAGCTGTTATTGTTTTATTTACAAATAATTTGCAAACAGTCACGCGATTTCATAGTAATATCTAAAAGACGTCACAAAGATGTTGAACATTACTTGTGCATGCCTGAAGACAGTACCAAAGGAAAAATGATGCGAGTCATCTTACACGATTTAGATTCGATATATAGCGAACGACTTTTGAAAAAATGTGATGCCGTCGTTGAAGCCGACGGGCGATATGCATCCTGCCAAGGTTGTTTCGGTTGTTGGGTCAAGCATCCGGCGGAGTGCTTCATGAAAGATAAACTGCAAAAGGCCTGTCGCATTCTGGGACGCGCGGACAAGTTGATTATTATCACAAAAAACCTTTACGGTGCATACAGTACGGACATAAAAAAAATGTGCTGGACAGAAACATCGGAACTTCTACGCCGCTGAGCACCTATCGGGCATGGGAAATGCATCACACGCTGCGCTACGGAAAGCATGATCTGATGAAAGTGCTGGTTTACGGCGATATTACCGAACAAGAAAAGGCAACATTCATCTATACTGCAGAAAGAAATGCCGTCAACAACGGGTATCGAGCATCCGAGGTGCTGTTTTTTGACTCGCCTTCGGAAGCGGAGCGTGCTCTATGAAAACAGTGTTTATCAATTGCAGTCCCAAAAAAAATCTAAGTGCTTCAGCGTACCTTGTGGCAATACAAGGCTTGTTTGTCAAGGGGCGAAAAGTAACAAAAAAAATTGAGGCATAAAAGTGATTACGCGGGTATTTTGAAGAACTTAAAATGCTGAATCCGTAGTGTTCTGTACGCCTTTATATGTGGACGGACTACCTTCTCATGTCCTGGCTTTTTTTGGAAGAAGCGGAACGGTTTTTCAAGGAGAATCAGTTGCGTCTGAATCTTTATTGCATTGCTAATAACGGGTTCATAGAAGGAAAGCAGAATGAGCCGTTGATGCAGGTACTCGAAAACTTTTGTAGTCGAGCCGGTGTCCGTTGGTGCGGTGGGGGGGTGGGCATCGGAGGCGGTGTGATGCTGAATGTTACGCGAATTATTTTATGGTTCAAACAGCTGTTTTTATAGTACTGAATATCATCAACGGGATCAAAAACGGAGTGTTTTTGGACATGGGAATCCTATCAGTTTTTTTTGAAAAATGTGGGACTGCTATTGTTTTTTTAATTTGGGAGTTTTATTCTTTCTGATATGGATGGGAATAGCAATTAACAAGCGCATGTTTTTCGGTAAACGTTATACCCGTGTTTTAGTCCCCCCCTCTTTTATTTTTATTCCATTTGCAAACGTATTCTTTATACTGATTTCCTTATTTAAAGGCGGTCTGTTTAGAGGATGGCTCGCAAGGAAATAATACTCCAAATCCTAAAGAGAATAAGTCGTAGTTTTAGGTTGTAAGATTTGGAAAAATGATATTTTAATCATTGCTCAGGGTTTGGTCGTTGGTTAGTCCTGAGTAAATAACATTCAACATCATGATAAACATCTCTTCCCCCCCTGAGAACAAGCGATTCCCCCCCGGTCGTGCCAGTAGCAAATCGTTTCGTAAAAATACTGCAAGCAATATCTGCTTTGTAATCGATAACATTGTCTGATTCTTTCAAATCTAAGGGTGCGTATTTTAAGAACAATTCTTTCAGTTTTGATTTCAGTTTATTTTGGAATGACAGGCTCCCTCTCGGGCTTAAAAGAAAGCTGATTTTCTCACCTGAAATTCGGTCTATTTGCATGAAAATCTCTATTATTTCCCGTATGTTTTTAGAAAATGACGCTTCCCTTAATTTTTTTAAAATTTTCATCTGACGGTAATAATTCATCTTCTATTTGGTCATGTAAGTCTTCGATATCCAAAAAAATAAGCATAAAACGTTCCCCCCCGGTTGTAGCCCGCTCTGTCGGTGATCATTTTTACTGTAATCTTGCTTGGGATATCAGATGTGTATAGTTCCCAGTAGGCGTCTATTAAGTTTTGCTTTGTTTCTGTTGTCGTTTGTGATTGTTTAGTTGACATCGTTTTTACTCCTTTTATAAGCCAGCAACCCGACAAAAACTGTCATTTTGTTTATTGAAAACAGACTAAGTTATGTATATAATTAGATTATAACACAACATGTTGTTGGGTAAAAGTTTAAATAGAATAGCTGTTAAATTAGAAAAAAAGATAAGTCAATTATCGAAGGAGGCTAATAATGAAAGAAACAAGCTCTAACAATGGGAATAAGATTCCAAAAACGCTCATGTTTTACTATGGGATTGCAATTCTAGTTATTTTATTTTTTTTAACTTGGTGATTATGCCAAAGATTCTATCTTATCGAGTGCAAACGACCACTTATTTTGACTTCATGAATTCTGTTGAGTCAGGGACGTAAAAGAGGTTTATATTTCCGATACTGAGATTAATTATATGAAAGAAATCGATGGACAACCGTTTTATTTCAAAACAGGTATCGTGGACAATCCTCAGTTACCTCAAATTTTGCAGGAAAAAGGAATTAACTATACTGCTGAGATCCCTGAAAAACCAAATATATTACTTTCACTCTTCTTGACTTACGGAATACCGATTTTAATTTTCGCTTTTATTGGAAGACAAATCAGGAAAAATATGGCTAATAAACTGGGGGCTTCCGGATTGAGAATTCGTGGTCAAGGGGTGGCTAAAATCTATAAGCCTGATGAGGATAAAAAGACTTTTGATGATGTGGCAGGCCAGGAAGAAGCCAAAGAATCACTGCAGGAAATTATCGATTATCTTAACAATCCTGAAAAATACAAAAAAATAGGCGCTAAATGTCCGAAAGGTGTGCTTTTGGTCGGGCCACCAGGAACAGGGAAAACTTTGATGGCAAAAGCTTTAGCCGGTGAAGCAGACGTGCCTTTCTTCTCAATTTCAGGGTCTGAGTTTGTGGAAATGTTCGTCGGCAGAGGGGCAGCGAAGGTAAGAGAACTTTTTGACCAGGCAAGTGAACATGCTCCTTGCATTGTTTTCATCGATGAAATTGACACTATCGGTAAAAGAAGAGATTCTCAATTAAGTACGAATGATGAACGTGAGCAAACACTGAATCAACTTTTGACTGAGATGGACGGTTTTGAAGGCAATAAAGGGGGGGTCATTATTCTTGCTGCCACAAATAGGCCGGAAGTTTTAGATCCTGCTTTACTCCGCCCGGGTCGCTTTGATCGTCAGGTAAGGCTTGAGTTGCCGGACTTAAAGGGAAGAGAAGCGATTTTAAATGTTCACTTAAAAAGGTGCAGTTGAAAGAAGATATTGATGTTAATCTTATCGCGCGTATGACAGCAGGAGCTTCAGGAGCACAGCTGGCGAATATCGTCAACGAAGCGGCTTTGAGAGCTATTCGGATGGGAAAAAGTCATGTGAGCACATCAGATTTAGCAGAGGCGGTCGAAACCGTAATTGCTGGGACCGAAAAGAAAAACGCCATTCTTTCAGAAGAAGAAAAACGCATTGTGGCTTATCACGAAATCGGACACGCGCTTGTTGCAGCAAAACAATCCGGTTCAGCACCGGTACAAAAAAATTACGATTGTTCCCAGGACTTCCGGCGCATTAGGGTTTACCATGCAAGTTGAAGAAAATGAGAAAAGTCTGTACAGCAAAAGGATGCTTATCAAAAACTGGAGGTCTTATGCGGTGGCAGAGCGGCCGAAGAGCTTGTCTTTGATATCGTGACTACAGGCGCTGCTAATGATATCGAAAGAGCTACAGAACTGGCAAGAAATATGGTGACCCGTTACGGTATGTCCGATAACTTCGGAATGATGGCACTGCAAACGGGAGGAAATACTTACCTGGGAGAGCCGGGTCGATCTACGTGTTCGCCGGAAACCGCACGCCTGGTAGATGAGGAAATCAGGGATATCATAGCGAAAGCCCATAAAAATGCGACAGATATCCTTAGAGAGAACAGAGAAAAGATGGATGAATTGGCTGAATATTTAATTGAAAAAGAAACTATTACCGGCAAAGAATTTATGGAAATTCTCGAGGGAGAAACAGCCTAATCATTAAATCATTTTGATATATGACCTTGCTTCAAAGTGGGTTTAGCTTTTGCCAGTGGCAACGACCATTGCGATTGCCAGACCGCCATCATGACTGATGGATATCGCCCATTCTTCAAGTCCTTTGGAATGGGCGATTACTTTTGCGTAGCCGTGGAGTGTCAGGGTTGGCTCGCCAGTAGGGAGATGTACAATTTCGATGTCGCGCCAGGCGACTTTGCCGATGCCAGTGCCCAGGGCTTTGGAAACAGCTTCTTTTACAGCGAACAATCCACTAAGACCTTCATTGTTATCATGCATTTGAGCTTGTTCGCGTTCAGTGAAAACACGCTCAATAAAACGCGCGCGGATTTTGGGGTTAATCTCTGCCAGGCGATTGACGCGCACGATATCGATGCCACATTTAATCATGCGATTTCCTTTCCTGCTGAACTGATGATGAGCGTGTCAAGATTCCAGTAGCGTCGCGCCACGGTGAGAATGTTCTGGGCAGTGATGGCAGCGAGTTTGGCGGGCAAATCGCGCAGGTGGTTAAGCCCTAGCTGATAGCGTTCCATGCTGAGCAAAGAGCGCGTAATGCCGGTGTTACTTTCGAGCGCGAGAGGCAAGCGACCGATGGCTTGAGCGCGACTGTCTTCCAGTTCTTTTGTTGTAACCGGCTCGCTAATGAATTTATGGAGTTCTTCTTTGATTAGCGCGATGGCTTTATCCAGATTGCTGGGGGTTGACGCCAGCCACAACCTGCCATGGGGTAGGGCCAAGACCAGCACCCAGGGCGCTTTGCACGTAATAGGCAAGGCCGGCTTTTTCGCGCACTGATTCGCCAACCCTGCCCATCATGCCAAATTGACCAAGAATGTTGTTAGCGATTGAGGTGGCCTGGAAGTCGTCACTTTGCGTTTTGGGGGCCAAGTACCCCCCCGATGATTAAATCAGTTTGGCTTTTTTCTTCCATCGTGACGTGCTCGCGTTGACTGATGGATGGCGCGAAAAACTCTGGGAGTTCAGCTTGATTTTTGGGGGGCTGTTTTATACCATGCGCCCAAGGTGTTTTCGACGATTTTCGTCAGTTCTTCAGGTGCTAAACTGCCCGAAGCAGCGATAATCATGTTTTGGGGGGTGTGTAATAATCGCTGTGAAAAGCGCGCAAATCATCCAGTGTAAGTGCCATAATATCTTGCGCATAGCCTATGGACGGGTGAGCGAAGGGGGGGTGGGTCTGGTAGAGCAGACGGTCAAAGACCTGGTCGGCCATAGCGGCGGTGTCCTGGGCGCGAATAGCAGGGTGGTCAGAATTTGGCTTTGGATGCGCGCGAAGTGTTTTCGGGGGAATGCTGGCTGGCTTAGGATTTCGGTAAGCAGGTTCAGAATGGTGGGCAGGTCTTCTGCTAAGCATTGCAGGGCAAAGCTTGTCATCAGTTTGCCGGATTGTACGTGAATGGACGCGCCTAGGCTTTCAATCTTTTCATGAAGAGCTTGAAAGTCATGCTTTTGTGTGCCGGTCATTAACATGGCGGTGGTGAGATTTGCAAGACCATATTGACCAGGTATATCTGCGACAGTACCCGGTGGGAGCAAGCCGTGAATAACCACAGCGGGGCTGGTGCTGTTGTGCCAGGTGAGCAGGGTGGAACCATTATCAAAACTTGTGCGGAGGATATTGCCAGCGTGGGGCAGGTTTTGAGGCGTTTGTGTCATGGCTTAATCTTTCTTGATGGGGTTATAAAAACCCACTACGCGTTCATAGGGAGAGAAGTATTTTTGGGCTATAGCGATGACCTGCTCAGGTGTAACAGCTTGCAGACGTTCAATGTATTGCAGGAACCAGTTATAGTCAGCAAAACTTGGGGGGGCATAACCCAGCCAAAAACCCTGGTTGGTGATGTTATCCGCGCCGTAAACGAAAAGGGCTTTAGCTTGTTTCACCGCGCGTTCCAGCTCCGTTTTTTTTGGATATTGCCATTGCGGATATCTTCGATTTGCTCATCGAAACGCTTTAGAACATCTTCTGATGCACGGTCGGGACGACAAATGAGCGTGAAAGAATAACTGCCCGGGTCAATGGTGGCGTTAATGCCGGCAAATACACCGGCCACAATTTCGTTTTCAACGAGTGCTTTGTATAAGCGACTGGTGCGATTGCTGATGCCACCACTGCCAAACATATTGAGTGAACTGGGTCCGGCCAGGAGACTATCGAGGATGGTGTAGGCAAAAAAAGTCATTTGTGTTGGCTGCGGGCGAACGGTAAACAATTTCAGCAAAATGCGCGTCACCGGGGGGGCCTTCCAGTTCAATGTGATGGGCTTGGGTGATGCGGCCTTCCGGTGTGGGAATGTTTTTCTTGACTGGATGCGAAGGAATAGCGCCAAAATAGTCTTCGATCATTTTCAGGACTGTTGGCGTGTCAAAATCACCAGCCAGGCAAAGGCGCGCGTTTTGGGGGGGTTGGTAGTAGTTTTTGTAATGACCGTAAAGGTCATCGCGGGTGAGACTTTCGATATCTGCCTGAAACCCAAGTACTTCGTTGCGATAGGGGGGTGGGTTTGAAAAGCGAGGGCTTCAGTGGCTTCGCCGAGCAGGAAAAGCGGGTCGTTTTCTGCGCCTTCGCGTTCGGATAAAATGACGGTGCGTTCCATTTCAACTTCATCGGGGGGGTCGAACAGGCTGTTTTGCATGCGGTCGGCTTCAATTTTAAGTGCCAGTTCAAGGTGGTTAGCGGGAAGTGTTTCAAGGTAAGTCGTCCAGTCCTGGCTGGTAAAGGCGTTCCAGTAACCACCAACGCGGGCAATGGCGTGGTCCATTTCCTGACCGGTCGTGTTTGCTGTGCCCTTAAACTGCATGTGTTCAACCCAGTGGCTGAGGCCGGTTTTGCCAGGGACTTCGTTGCGCGCGCCGATATCGTACCAGAGCCAAAGGCTGACGATGGGCGCGGTGTGGATTTCTTTGAGATAGATTTGCAAGCCGTTTTCCAGCGTTGATTTATGTAAGGTGTTTTGCATAGGCGATAGACTCATTAAATGCTTGTGATATCAAGTTTTGGGCAATAATGCCGGTTTTATTTCTGAAGTTGATGTGTTTTCTACTGATGCTTATTTTTATTTCGGGGGGGTTTGATGAGCATCAGAAAACCGACGCAAACGACAACGATTCCGGCCATCAAACCATAACTTTGCAGAGTGCCCAAAAGGACGTTGGAAACGGGGGGGTTAGTGCCCAGCCCAAAGGCATCAGCCAGCGCGGCAAAGCTGCAAATGACAAAACCAGTAGCAACGACTCTGGAACCAAAATCGCCAACGATGGTTTTCTTTTTGCCATTCCAAAGTCGGCGTAACAGGATAACGCCAGACCAGGTCATCATGCCCAGGCCAATCAGGATGGTGATAATTTGAATGAGCCCAATAGAACGTCCACGGTCAAGTCCGAACAGGTCAGGGCGCAGGCCTACAAGGAAAATGATAAAGCCCAAAAAGACGAAGGTAATGCCAAGTCGGGCTCTGTAAAAAGGAAAGCCGGAATAATCGGGCTTTTTCTTATTGTCTGGGTCAAAAGAACGGGTCGAACGTTATCAGTCATATTTGAAATCCTAAGCGGGCAAAACCGATTGTATCATATTTAAGAAGTTACGATAGTTGATGTCTTCAATCGCGGTTTGAGAATATCCCATTTCTTTGAGAAAAGCGCTAAGTTTGGGCAGGTCAGCGATGGTGTCAATTTCTGCGGGTACGGATTGCAAGCCGATACCCCCCCATCAAAATCAGTCCCAAGGCCAACATGTTTGCTGTCGCCAGCGCGTTGGCAGATGGCGTCAATTTGTTCAGCAGCAAGTTTTAAGCTGACAGAAGCTTTCCCGCCACTTTCTTTCCAGTCGCGGCGTAAAAAGCTATTACAGGGCACAACGCCAATGATGGCATCGCGCTCGAGAAGGGCGTCCAGCAAAGTGTCGGAAAGTAAGCGGTTGCCCTGATAGCCTTCTACCAGACGGGCAAGGTTGGCATGACTGGCGATGATTGTGCCTGGGTAGCGTTCAATGGCTTGCAGGGCGGCTTCTTCGTCCATGTGGGAGATATCCAGTACGAAG
>JMBV01000157.1_pt1 | contig 26179 bp, 43 predicted proteins | sample 616531 | NCBI WGS metagenome assembly JMBV01 (sample SAMN02727904, study PRJNA239997) | anaerobic digester metagenome | biome: anaerobic digester; isolation source: mesophilic anaerobic digester inoculated with municipal waste water sludge... | place: Germany: Bielefeld University, CeBiTec ...
TATTTAAAGATAAAAGCAGATCGGGTTGGGGGGGATGATACTACCTTTGCTAGGATTTTAGAAATGGTAGAAGAGGCTCAAGACAAAAAAAGCAAAAACCCAAAAGTTTTTAGAAGTATTTTCTAGATACTATACTCCTGCCATAATAATTTTAGCAGCATTATTGTTCTTATTTACAAAGGATCTAGTACTATCTCTAACATTATTGGTAATAGCTTGTCCAGGAGCCTTGGTTATTTCAACTCCAGTTTCTATAGTGGCAGGAATAGGTAATGGAGCAAAACATGGGGGGGTTTTGGTCAAAGGTGGAGAAATAATGGAGAAGTTAGGTAAAATCAAGGTATTAGCCTTTGATAAAACTGGAACTTTAACAGAAGGTAAACCTAAGGTAACCAATGTGAAGACTTTAATATAGACGAAGAAGAATTAATAAAGATTACTGCAATAGGTGAAAGCTATTCAGAACATCCATTGGCTAGGGCAATTATTGAAGCTATGAAGAAAGATATGGAGAATTAAGAGAGTCTCCAGAAGAAGCTGAGATAATTACAGGTCAGGGATTAAAGGTAAAAATAGAAGGGAAAATATATTTAATAGGAAATAGAAAATTATTAACGGAAAATAATGTCAACATAACGGAAGGGGGGGAAGAAAATTATATAAAAAGTGAAGAGGAACATGGTCAAACGGTGGTTATAGTTTCAGATCTGGAAAAGGTATTAGGAACTATATCCATTGCAGATACCGTTAGGGAAGATGCTAAGGAACTTATAATAAATTTAAAAAAAACAAGGCATTGAAAAGATAGTTATGCTAACTGGAGATAATAAAAGAGCTGCCTCTGCTATATCAAAGGAATTAGGGATAGATGAATATTATGCAGAACTTTTACCAGAAGAAAAGGTTCAAACCTTGGAAAAATTACAAGAAAAATTTGGGGGGGCAACAGCAATGGTTGGGGGGGATGGGGGGGTAAATGATGCTCCCGCATTAGCTTCAGCAGATTTAGGTATTGCCATAGGCGGTGCAGGTACCGATGTAGCTATGGAAACGGCAGATGTGGTGTTAATGTCCAACGAAATAAAAAGATTATCTTATGCTATTGGCCTAAGTAGAGCTACAGTGAGAAATATGAAACAAAATATATACTTTGCCATTATAGTTGCAGCTGCTCTATTAGCAGGAGTATTAGGTAAGGTCGTATTTCTATCTTCAGGTATGTTAATCCATGAAATAAGCGTATTGTTGGTAATAGTAAATGCAGTAAGATTATTAGGATACGGAGAAAAGGGAAGAAGTAAGAAAATATTATACGAACAGTAGGAAATAGAATGAGACTAAGATTTGTACCTCTTGATTTTCCCATAGTTAGATAGGTATAGAATAGGCATAATTTATAGATTTCTTTTGTGAAAGCTATGAGGATTATAGAATATTATTGGGTATTATGATAAATATAGAATTTACCTAATTATAATGAGGTGTTTAAATGAGTTGTGGTTGTGAACATGACAAAAAAAGAAAAAAACTTGTATTGAAATAGTACCAATATTTAATACATTAACCTATAATGAAATGATGGAAGTAGCTAGGATTACAGTGGCTAGAAGTTATAAAAAAAGGTGAAATGGTTTACATGGCTGGAGATAGAAGGGAAAAATTATTTGTAATCCATAAGGGTAAGGTTAAGATATCTAGGATTTCCCCCCACAGGAAAAGAACAGGTTATTAGAATATTGGGTCCAGGTGATTTTATGGGAGAATTGTCCCTATTTGTACATGGACCATTGAATGATAATGCAGAAGTATTAGAAGATACAACAGTATGTGTAATAGATGGAGAAAAGTTAAAAAAACCTAATGGTTAAATATCCTACTATAGCTTTTAAAGTTTTAGAAGAATTAAGCTCTAGATTAGAAAGAGCAGAAAATTTAATAGAGCATTTGGGAGTTCATAATGTGGAAACTAGAATTATTGAAATTTTATTGGATCTAGCCAATGATGAGGGAGAAGTAGTTCTTAAAATGAGTAAAAAGGATTTAGCCTCCCATATTGGCATGAGCCAGGAAACTTTAAGTAGAAAATTGTCCTATTTTCAAGATATGGGTTGGATAAAATTAATAGGACATAGAAAAATTATTATATTAGATGAGGAAAGTTTAAAAAAAATCAATTTAAATAACAACTTCCATCCCTGGCTGTAAGCATAAGAAGGATAAGTATATTAATATAAATTATATTAAAATTAGTTTCTAAAAGGCTATTAAAATGATATAATAGAACCTAATAGTATAATAAAAAGGGGGGGTTTTTATATGGGAAAAAGTGCTTTAGCCTTTATAAAATTATTTTTTTGGTTATTTTGTATGTGCTGTAGGTATAGTAATGACTATAAATTCAAATTTAGGATTAGCCCCCCCTTGGGATGTTTTCCATCAAGGGCTGTCAAATTTAACTGGCATTACAATAGGGAGAGCTCATATTTTAACAGGTATTAGTATAGTAGCGTTAAGCAGTATATTTGGAGAAAAGGTTGGCTGGGGTACTATATTTAATATGTTGTTTATAGGAATATTTATCGATTTTCTAATGTTAAATAATTTAATTCCCATATTCAACAAATTTTTGCCCAGTTTAATTATGATGCTTTTAGGACTATTAGTCTTAGGATTTGGTTGTTATTTATACCTAAGTGTTGGCTGGGGGGGTTCAGGCCCTAGGGATGGACTTATGATTGCTCTTGTAAAAAAAAGAGCAATAAATCAGTAAGGTTTATTAAAAATATTCAAGAAATCATTGCAGTATCTATTGGTTACATATTAGGAGGTAGTGTAGGGATAGGAACATTCCTTATGGCTATTTTAGGTGGATATTTTATGCAATTTGCATTTAAAATTGCTAAATTTGATGTTAGCCAGATTCAACATAGATTTATAGAAGATGATATAAAATTTATTAAAGAGAAATTAATATATAAAAATATTGGTTACAAAAAAATAAAGCTAACATAGTAAGTTTAAATATTGAAGACACAGGAAAATTAGGGTTTAAACTAGTCAAAAATTTTTCAATTTTTCTATTTAAATATTTATCATTTTTAAAAAAAATGTAGAAAAATAGCTGACCATATTATAAAAATTATTCAATAATATTGAAGTTATTGTTCAAATAGTAATGAATATAATTGGGGGGGAGTTAGGAAAGGGTGAAATTTTCTTTATTAAATCAAACCCATATCATTTAATCTTCTATATAGTGTTCTCAAACTAATTCCTAATTCTTCTGCGGCAAGTTTTTTTTCCCTTCTACATCCCATCCATTTTTATCCAAAGTTTTAACAATTAAATTATATTTCTCGTTGACTATTTTTTTGAATATTTGATGATTTATATGAATTTTTTTACTAAGTTTTTTTGGAAGACTTTCTTTACTTATAAAAGATTTTTCCTCCATGTTTACAGCATATTCTATGGCATTTTCTAATTCTCTAATATTTCCAGGCCAATTGTAATTGTTTAGAATTTCCATACATTCATTGGAAATGGAATTAATTTTTTTTGTTGAGTAAAATACTATACTTTTTAGAAAATGATATGATAGTAATTCTACATCTCCCATTCTATCTCTTAAGGGAGGTATTTCTATAGGAATAACATTTAATCTATAATATAGGTCATCTCTAAATTCATTTTTAAATATCATTTCTTCTATATTTTGGTTAGTTGCAGCTATTGTTCGAACATCTATAGGAATAGGTTGAATGCTGCCTAATCTTTGAATAGTATTATCTTGCAAAACCCTTAATAATTTAGCCTGAAGATACATTGGCAATTCTCCTATTTCATCTAAAAATATAGTACCTCCGTTTGCTAATTCAAATAATCCAATTTTACCACCTTTTTTTAGCTCCAGTAAAAGCCCCTTCTTCATAACCAAAAAGTTCTGATTCAAATAAAGTTTCTGGTATATTGGCGCAATTAATTGGAACAAAAGGGTTATCTTTTCTATTGCTAGAGTAGTGGATTGCTTTAGCAATTAATTCCTTTCCTGTTCCTGTTTCACCAGTTATTAATACGGAAGAAGGGCTATTAGCAATTTTTAATACTTTTTCCTTAATCTTATTCATTCTTGAATCATTAGTAATAATATTATCTAAATAATCAGGTTGACTAGGACTATATTTTGGAGTTATATCTGATTTTAATCTAATTATAAATCCGGATATTTTATCATCGACAAAGATGGGATTAGAAAATATGGTACCAGAAAAAGTATCGTTTGTTACATATTTTTACATTTGGTTTTACTATTAAAAATCCAACTGGTTATATTTTCAGAGAGTATCTGATTAATTGAACTAGAATATAGATCACAAAAAGAAAACATCTGTTGGATATCAAAACTACAGTGGGTAATTCTTCCATCCTTATCTACTATTAATAGATCGCTACCATTTATATTGATTATTTCATCAATTGTGGCATTACAGAGGTTGTATTCATCTTTATGAAATTCGTTAAAAGCAAACATAGATATTAATTTAGAAATATTTCCCAATATATCCACATAGTTTTTAATATTATTTTGGATTAAATCATGGCCTCTTTTTGAAAAAGAAGTTAGACTAATTACACCAATAACACTATTGTTTAATTTTATACAGTTAAGTATTTCAATAGTAGAGGGACAATTATTGGCAAATCGACAACCAATGCAGGATTTCATATAACCTGGTTTATTCACTATTACATTACCTTGATATAAAACCTCCTCTATTGAAGGTCTGTATACTTTTTTTTCCCTTTATGCTTTAAATATAAAGGAGTACAGGATATTAAATGGGATTTAGTATCAAAAATGGCAAATTCCATATTTGTAATATTTGATAAAGAAATAATTATATTTTCCAATGGAGACTTAATCCTTGTAAGTTCTATCAATAGAAATTCCTCCTATCCATTTTATCCATTTGACAAATTTGCCAGAAAATTTGTCAATGATGACAATTATTAATTCTATTATATCAGAAAAATTATAAAAGTCAGCTTATTATAAATATTTATAATAAGCTTATTTAATCATTACAATGGATTTTCCATCTTTTTAATAATTTTCAACTAAATTTGGCATAATTAATGCATTAAAGTATTAATGAATAGGAATAAAGTTATAAATTTTTAATAAGGAGGGCTAATTATGATGAGCAAAGAAAATCCTTTGTGTTTAGATGGAAAAGTAGCAGTTATATCTGGCGGTGCGTCTGGTATTGGATTTGCTACAGGGAAGTTGTTAGCAGAATATGGGGCTAAAGTTGCATTACTTGATGTAAATAAAGAATTAGGAAACAAAGCAGCTAAAGAAATAGAAAATGAAGGGGGGAACTGCAATATTTATTACATGTGATGTTACCTCTAATGAAGATTGTAAAAAAAAGCCGTTGAAATGGTATATGAAAAATTTAGAAGAATTGATATTTTATTTAATAATGCTGGAGTAACCTTTAGGAAAACTGTTGTAGAGCTAGAAGAGAGAGAATGGGATTTAGTAATTGATGTGGGATTAAAAGGGACCTATCTATTATCTAAATATGTAATTCCTATAATGGAAAAAGGCGGTGGAGGAAGTATTGTAAACACTGGATCTGGCTGGGGGGGCCTTAAAGGTGGAGATAAAGCTGCAGCTTATTGTGCAGTAAAGGGAGGAATAGTCAACTTGACTAGAGCTATGGCTATAGACCATGGACCACAAAATATAAGGGTTAACTCGGTGAACCCTGGGGATACAGATACATCTATGCTTAGAAGTGAAGGAGAACAACTAGGTTTTAAGTCGGAAATAGATAAATTTTTAGTAGATTCAGCTAAGGGAAGGCCTTTAGAAAGATTAGGAACACCTTTAGATATAGCAAATGCAGTATTGTTCCTTTGTAGTGATTTAGCTAGTTGGATAACCGGGACTGCGTTGGTAGTAGATGGTGGTGGAATAGCTTAAAAGCGGATTAATAAAGGGAGGTAGTTAAATATGACTATAGATGGTTATAAGAATCATCCTTATATTCCAAACTCTGTAGAAAAAGTTCAAAAGAGATGCTTAAGGAATTGGGGCTTGAAACTTTAGAAGATTTACATGAAGGAATACCTGAAGAATTAAAATTTAAATCTAAGATAGATTTACCAGAGCCCTATAAATCTGAATATGAACTTAGGAAAGATATGGAAAAAAAACATTAAGAAAAAAAACAAAACCTGTAGGGATTATATAAATTTTTTTAGGAGCTGGGTGTTGGCAACATTATGTTCCAGCTATATGTGATGAAATAAATAGCAGATCTGAATTTTTAACAGCTTATGCTGGAGAACCTTATAATGATCATGGTAGATTTCAAACTTTATTTGAATACCAAAGTTTAGTAGCAGAATTGGTGGATATGGATGTGGTTAATGTTCCTACTTTCGATTGGGCTCAAGCTGCAGCTACCTCTATTAGAATGGCTGCTAGGATTACAGGCAGAGAAGAAGCTTTAGTAGTAGGAACTATAGATAAGGAGAAATTACTTATTATACAAAATTACTGCGATCCAATAGTAGACATTATATTAGTAGACTATGACAAAAAAACAGGAGCTATGGATTTAGATGATTTAAAAGATAAAATATCAGAAAATACTGCTGCAGTATATTTTGAAAATCCTTCCTTTTTAGGATTCATAGAAAATCAAGGCCAAAAAAATATCAGATATAGCTCATAATATAGGTGCTATTAGTATAGTGGGAGTAGACCCTAGTTCTTTAGGGATATTAGCTCCTCCGAGTCATTATGGAGCAGATATAATATGTGGAGATTTACAACCTTTAGGGATTCATATGAATTATGGAGGAGGACAGTCTGGTTTTATATCTACTCGAGATGAAGAAAAATTTGTTATGGAATTTCCTTCAAGATTATTTGGGATAGCACCTACAATTGTAGAAGGAGAATATGGTTTTGGTGATGTTGCTTATGAAAGAACATCCTTTGGTAACTTAAGGGAAAAGGGCAAAGAGTTTGTTGGAACTCAAACAGCTCTATGGGGGGGTATTACAGCTGGAGTATATTTATCACTAATGGGACCAAAAGGTATGTATGAACTTGGACAAAATATAATGCAAAAATCTCAATATACAATTAATGAATTAAATAAAATAAAAGGAGTCAAAGGATCTAAATTTAATTCGATTAATTTTAAAGAATTTGTTGTTGATTTTAATGATACGAATAAAACAGTTGAGGAAATAAATAAGAAATTACTTGAAAAAGGAATATTTGGAGGTAAAGATCTATCCAAGGATTTTCCAGAATTTGGTCAATGTGCACTTTATTGTGTAACTGAAATACATCTTAAAGAAGATATAGATAAATTAATTGATAGCTTAAAGGAAACAATAGAAGGTTAAAAATCTTTATAGAAAGGGTTGATAAGGTGAAACGTATTAGTAGAGATCATAAGGTTAGGAATTTTCATCAGGCAAAATGGGATGAACCTATTATATTTGAATTAAGTAACGAAGGAGAACGAGGTATATTAGTGCCTGAAGCAGAAGAGGAAATTGTGAAAGTAGTAGGGGGGGATGGAGTATCAAAGATACCTGAATCCATGAAACGTGAAAAATTACCTAATCTTCCTGAAATAAATCAGAAGAGGGTTTTGATGCACTATTTGAGACTTTCTCAAGAAACTTTAGGTGGGGGATTTAAATATAGAGATAGGACAAGGAACTTGTACTATGAAATATAATCCTAAGATAAATGAATATATTGCTCGAATGCCAGAGATGACAGAATTGCACCCTTTACAAGATGAAAGTACTGTTCAAGGCATACTTGAAATCATATATAAAACCGATTTATGTATGAGAGAAATTTCAGGTATGGACCAATTTACATTTCAACCAGGAGGGGGGGAAGTCAAGCTATATTTACAATGGCATCTATTGTAAGAAAGTACCATAGAGAACATGGGGGGGAAGAAAACCAAAGAGATGAAATAATAACCACAGTATATTCCCATCCATCAGATGCTGCAGCTCCTGCTACAAAGGGCTATAAAGTCATAACTATAATGCCTGATGAAGAAGGCTATCCTGATTATGAAGCATTTAAAAATGCAGTATCAGAAAGAACAGCAGCTTTCTTTGTAGCAAATCCAGAGGATACTGGTGTTTTCAATCCAAGAATCAAAGAGTTTACTGATTTAGTTAGAAAAGCTGGAGGACTTAATTGTTATGACCAAGCTAATGCTAATGGATTATTAGGAGTTACAAGAGCTAAAGAAGCAGGATTTGATATGTGTTTTTTTCAATTTACACAAAACTTTTTCTACTCCTCATGGTTGTGGAGGGCCTGGCGGAGGAGCCTTAGGAGTAGTAAAAGAATTAATTGATTATTTGCCAAAGCCTATAGTTGGATTTAAAGACGGAAAATATTTCTTAAATTATGATTTAGATAAAAGTATTGGCAAGGTAAGATTATTTAACGGAGTGCCCCCCCAAACAGTTTTAAAGGCTTATGCTTGGATTATGAGTCTAGGGGGGGCTGAAGGATTATATGAAGTAGCGAAAGTAGCAGTATTAAATAATAATTATCTATTTAAAAAAATTGCTTGAACATAAGGGTGTAGATGCACCATATATAAGGGGGGGCAAACAAAGGGTAGAACAAGTTAGATATACTTTGGAAAAGTTAGCTGAAGATACGGGAATAAGTACAGAGGATATAGCAAGAAGGGTTATGGATTTTGGTATGCATTACTGGACTAGTCATCATCCTTACTATGTTCCTGAACCAATTACCCTTGAGCCAACAGAAACTCCTTCAAAAGAAGACTTAGATGAATATATAATAACTCTTCATCACATATTTGACGAAGCTTATGAAAATCCTGAAATAATAAAAAAATGCACCTCATAGAAGTACAATTCACAAAATAGATGAATCTAGTTTTGACGATCCAGAGAAATGGGCACCTACCTGGAGAGTTTATTTAAGGAAAACTAAAGAAGAATAAAATTTGGAAGTGATATTTGAGGAAGATAGGATTAATAGTAAATCCCATTGCAGGAATGGGTGGCAAGGTAGGGTTAAAAGGAACCGATGGAACTCATATATTAGATAAAGCAATAAGGCTGGGAGCTATTCCAGAAGCCCCAGCCAAAACTATAAAAGCTTTAGAAAAACTTTTACCTGTTAGAGACAGATTGTTGATAGTTACTTGTTCTGGCAATATGGGACAGGAGGAAGCAGAAAACTTAGGTTTCCAGACTAAGATTGTATATAAACCTAAAAAAACTATTACAGATAGCAATGATACGAAATTAGCAGCAAAGAAAATTAAAGAAGAGGAGGTGGAATTATTACTATTTGTAGGAGGTGATGGCACGGCTAGAGATGTATATGAAAGTGTGGGGGGAATAGGCAACTAGTTTTAGGAATTCCTGCTGGAGTAAAAATTCATTCACCAGTATATGCCAATACACCTGAAAAAGCAGGAGAATTAGCTTTATTATGTGTAATGGGAAAAACATAGCTGTTAGAGAAGAAGAAGTAGTTGATATTGATGAAGAAGCTTTCAGAAGAGACATGGTCAGAACCCAATTATATGGCTACTTAAAAGTGCCAGTAGACAAAAAAATTTATGCAAAATAAAAAAAGCGCCAACTCCTTTAGGCGAAGAAGCTACTCAAAAGCTATAGCTCTAGATATAGTAGATCATATGGAGAAAGAAATTTGCTATATTATAGGACCTGGTACTACTACAAGAGCTATTATGCAAGCTTTAAGATTGCCTTATACTTTATTGGGAGTAGATGTAGTAATGAATAGAAAGATAATGAAAAAAAAGATGCATCTGAGAGTGATTTGCTAAATTATGTAAATCAATATCCAAGCAAATTGATACTTACTCCCACAGGGGGGGGACAAGGATATTTACTAGGTAGAGGAAACCAACAGATAAGTGGCGATGTAATAAAAAAAGTTGGTAAGGAAAATATCATTATAGTTTCAACTAATAACAAAATAATAGAATTAAGAGGAAAACCTTTACTTGTTTATACGGGAGATAAAAAAAGTGGATGAGATGTTGAAAGGGTACTATAGGGTGAAAGTTGGATATGGTATGGAGGTGATGTATAGGGTTGAAGGAGAGTAATGAATATTTTAAATTTCCGTTAAATTATTTGAATTTTGAAGTAATAATGGGGGGGAGAGTTATATTAATGGCCAGATATGAAGATTTAATAAATAAAAGAGTAGTTATAACCGGAGGTGCTAGTGGCATAGGTTTAGCTACTGCAAAACGTTTTGCTAAAGAAGGTGCCAAGGTAATTATATTTGATATCAATAAAGTTGCTTTGGATGATGTTTTAACTGAAAATGTTGATTTGCTAGATGGATTTGAAGTAGATGTAAGCGATGAGGAATCCGTAAGAAATGGTTTTGTGAAAGTTGATGAATTGATGGGTGGTATTGATATATTGATATCAAATGCAGGAATAAGTATTAGAAACTTATTTAAAAACATAACTTATTCTCAATGGAAGAAAGTTATGGATATTAACCTTGGGGGCATGTATCTTTGTGCTAAAGAAGCCTTAAATAGAATGGAGAAGCAAAAATCTGGGGTTGTGTTATTTACGGCATCAACTAATGGAATGGAGGCACATCCTTACTACGCAGATTATAATTCATCAAAAGCTGGGGGGGTGATCTTACTAGGAAGGACGTTAGCATTAGAATATGCTCCTTATATTAGAGTAAATTCTATATGCCCAGGTTATGTGTTAACTCCTATGCAAAGAGCAGAGTATACTGATGAAATGTTAGAAGAAGTAAATCAAGGAATACCAATGAAGAGACATGCAACACCTGAAGAAGTTGCTTCTTTGTTTGTTTTTTTTAGCCTCTGATGAGGCATCTTATATTACTGGACAACATATACCAATTGATGGTGGAGAGACGGCATAAAGCTTATGAATTCCATCTATGTTTAAGAAAGGGATTATAAAAATCTAAAAAAAACAGGAGGATAATATGATTTTTCTTAAATTTTCACCAATAATCGTTATGGTTGCTGCTTTATTAAGTGGTATTGATGTGAAAGTTGCAGCTTGTTATGCGACTATATATGGTATTATAATAGCTATGCTGGTTGAAAAGCGTGAATTTAAGGAAGTTACTAATATAGTATATGAAGGTGTAGCTACTATAATAGAAGTGTTTTTTTATATTAATGTTTTCATATGCTATGGCTGAAGTATTTATGGCAACTGGGTAGGAGCATCCATAATTAGAATTTCGTTACGATTAGGGCTTACAAGTAAATCAGTTGCATTAGTGGGATTTCTTGTTACATGTGTTTTATCAGTTGCAACAGGTACTTCATGGGGAACTTTTGCTGCATGTGCACCAATTTTTCTCTGGGCCAATCATATAGTAGGAGGTAGTGTTGCTCTTACTATGGCTTCTATAGTTGGTGGTTCATGTTTTGGAGACAATATAGGCTTAATTTCTGACACTACTATAGTAAGTTCAGGAATACAAAATGTTGATATAGTAGATAGGATACGGCATCAAGGAATATGGTCAATATTATGTTTAATCTTAGCAGCAATATTAATATATTTTACTGCTGTTGGAATGCAATTTCCTGACAAGGCAATTAGTGCAGAAGAAGCAATTGAGCAAATACCAGAAGAAGCGTGGGTAACATTAGAGGCAGAGAGACCATCAGCAGTTGCTCTCTTAAATCAGGTTAAAGAAGGTGTTCCAGGATATATGGCAATTCCTTTAGTTGTGGTGCTTGGTTTTGCATTTAAAGGGATTCCTACAATTATATGTCTACTTTTAGGAATACTCTCTACTTTCATATTAGGCCTTGGGGGGGCTAAAACTATTGATTTTATGACTTTAAGTGACTTACTGTTTACGGGATTTTCAGATGCTGGTAATCACTCTGTATCAATGATGCTATGGGCTGTTGCTTTTGGTACTGTTATGAATATGATGAATGCTTTTGAACCATTATCAAGATTTATATTGATAATTTCCAGAAGTGTGAGACAATTGATGTTTTACAATGGATTATTATGCATATTTGGCAATATAGCTTTAGCAGATGAAATGGCACAAATTGTTACAATTGGTCCAATAATAAAAGATATGACTGATGAGAATGTGGAAGCTAGTGAAGAAGACATGTATAAACTACGTCTTAGAAACGCTACTTTATCTGATGCAATGGGCGTTTATTCTGCCCAATTTGTTCCATGGCATTGCTATGTTGTTTATTTTATTACTATAGCTAGTTCTATATATCCTCTTCATCAGTTTACTTTTGGTGATGTTATAAAATACAACTATATGTGTATAATAGCTGTTGTATCAATACTAATACTTACTTTAACAGGAGCTGACAAGTTGGTACCACTATTTAGTATACCTAATGAGCCACAAGTAAAATTGAAAAGAAAGGAAGATACTCCTATATCAGAATAAAGGAAATATTAAAAGGCGGGAATCCCGCCTTTTAATATTTTTCAATATATTTTGATGTTGTTAGATCCAACATGCCACCATAAGATACGTTGAATTCAATTATAGATCCAACTTGAATTTCTTGTTTACATTCTGTAACATCTAAAATCATATGGTCACTACTTGCACCTAAAATTTCTATTGAACTTTCTATAGGAGCAATACCATCTAATCCACAATCCTGTTGACCTAGAGCAACAATTGCACGTTTTCTATTTCCTTTGTCTTCAAAATGTACAGTTTTCCCAAAGGCATCCCTTCCAATTTTGCCTATGGGGGGTATGATGGTTTTGTTTTTAATTCTATCACTTGGGTTTTAAGTATTATAGTATTTTGCTCCGTTCCGGGAATGGGTTTGAGATTTTTAATATCGGTCCCAAGTAAAATTGCTTCACCTATACGCAATTGATTAATACCTGGGGCAATTTCACCTTTTTTTTAATAATTCTAAATTTACCGTGCTTCCTCCAGAAAGTGTTTTTACACTAATTCCATATTTATTTTCTATTTCTTCGGCAAGGTCTACTAGAATTTTAGTATTTTCGTAGCTAGGCAATACACCACCATAACAACCTACATTTGTACCAATACCTTCAAATTCAATATTAGGAAGTCTCAATATTTTTCCTGTAATATCTACTACATCTTCTGGCAAGACACCTTCCCTTAAATCTCCCACATCAACCATTAATATAACCTTATGAATTTTATTTAAAAGAGCTGCTTTTTTTTGATAATTCTTCTATTACTATTAGTTCTGAGTTTAAACTACCATCAGCAAATTTTACCGTGTCTTCTATTTCTGCCAACATTGGAATCCTAATAAGATAAATAGGTACATTGATTCCAGCCTTACGCATATCTTTAATGTTCTTTATTCGAGAATCTCCAAGCTTTGCAACACCTCCTTTTAACATAGCCTGAACTGCTGGTGTATAGGCACAAATCCCTTTTGTAATCCCCCCCATTACCTCAATACCCTGTTCTTTACACATATTTACTACTGTTTTAGCATTTCTTTGAATTTTTTTTAGTATCTACATGTATTGAAGGCAAATTCATATAATCCCTCCATTTACGCATTTGTTTTCTATTATTTACTGCAAAGTTTATGCCAAAAAAAATGGAATTTAGATTTTAGAACTTAAAAGCTTGTAGAATACATAGTTGTTATTAGATTAAAAACTAATTGTTATGAACTTTCTTGGTAATTTCACTATATAATTGCCAAATTTGCCAAAAGGATATGTCAATAATGACAATTGTTGATTATTGTACATTAACAAAGCCTCTAAACTTAGTTTATTTTAAAAAAAAGGTTCAAAGGGGGGGAACTTTTATATGATTAAAACTTGGTTAAGTTTATAATAGACTTGATAGCTAAAAATATATGGACATACTATTTTTTAGTTATCTATATATTGAAAGAGAGGGAAAACTATATTAAAATTGGATTAACGATAGAAAGGAATAATGTCATGAAACAAAATACTTATATATTTATAATAATAATCTTAACCTTTATTTTGTCCAGTTGTACAAGATCTCAGGAGGAGATCAGGGAAGGACCGTTGAATCAATATAATAACAAACCAATAAAAGAATTGGAAGAAGAAACTGTAGATCCAATAATAAAATTAATAGAAGATATGGATTTAGAACAAAAATAGGTCAATTGTTTATAATTGGGTTTAATGGTACTTCAATGAAACCTTGGATAAAGGATATGATAAGGGAGTATTATATTGGGGGTTTTATTTTATTTAAGGACAATATGTCCAGTATAGAACAGGCCCTTGAGTTATTAAACAGTTTGAAAGAAGAGAACAAAAATAATCCTATTCCTTTATTTTTATCCATAGATGAAGAGGGAGGAAGAGTTAAAAGACTACCAAGGCCTTTTTTTAAATATGCCCTCAGCTAAACAGATAGGAAATATAGATGATGGAGATATATCTTATCAATATGGTAAAATATTAGCTAAGAGGATAAAAGCTCTAGGCTTTAATATGGATTTTGCTCCAGTTATGGATATTAACTCTAATCCTAAAATCCAGTAATAGGGGGGATAGGGCATTTGGCTCCAATAGAGATATAGTCAGCCATAATGGTATTCAGGTAATGGAGGGCATAAGATCTGAAAATATTATATCTGTTATAAAACATTTTCCAGGCCACGGAGACACTTCTATAGATTCCCATTGGGATTTACCAATAATAAATAAGGATATAAAAGAATTAAAGGAGTTAGAGCTTACTCCCTTTTTAAAAGGGATAGAATCAGGCGTAGAAGGGATTATGATAGGACATATAATGTTTCCTAAAATAGATAATACTTATCCTGCTACTTTATCTAAAGAAATAATAACCAATTTACTTAGGAAAGAGCTATCTTTTGAGGGAGTGATAATTTCTGACGATATGTCCATGGGAGCTATAGCTAAAAATTATACCATAGAAGATGCAGCTATAAAATATCTAAAAGCTGGGGGCGACATTTTACTCCTATGCCATGGAGAAGAAAATCCTATAATAGTTATGGAAAGGATTAAAGAAGAGGTGGAAAAGGGAAGGATAACAGAAGAGGAAATAGACGAAAAAGTATATAGAATATTGAAACTTAAAGAAAAATATAATATTTCTAATGATACTATACAAAAAAATAGATGTACAATCCATAAACCAAGATACAAAAATCTTATTAGATAAGATAAAGGAGCTTAAAAATCAATAGAAAGGAGAAATAATAATGAAAAAGTAATAGGTATCGATTTAGGTGGGACTAGCATACATGGAGGGCTTATAGATGAAAGTGGGAAAATACTGAAAAGGAGTATGAAGGATTCTAGGGCACAAGAAGGTAGGGAAAAGGTACTAGATAGGATATCTCAGGTAGTAGAAGAATTGATTAAAGGTGAAAAGATAGAAGCTATTGGAATAGGCTCTCCTGGATTTATAAATACAGAAGAAGGTAGAGTGTTATCCATAGGAGGGAATATAGAAGGATGGGCTCACACCCATATAAGGGAAGAGTTAAAAAAAACAGATTCAAGGATATACCTATATTTGTAGAAAATGATGCTAATGCAGCTGCCATATGTGAATCCTGGTTAGGTGCAGCTAAGGGATTAGATAGTTTTATAATGCTAACTTTGGGAACTGGAGTTGGTGGGGGGGTATATATTCCAAGGAATCTGGTATTTGGCATGGAAAAACTATCAAGGAGCTGAACTAGGTCATGCAATTCTATATCCTAGTGGAAGACAGTGTAATTGTGGACAAAAAGGTTGTGTGGAACAATATATTTCGGGCAATGCTATAGAAAAAAACCTATTATGATATGACAGGGAAAAATCTTAAAGGCAAGGATATTTTTAAAACATCCCAAGAAGATGAATACGCTAAAATGGCTGTAGAGAAGTATACAGAGGACTTGGGCACTTATTTAATAAGCATCAAAAATATATTTGATCCAGAAGGTATAATAATAGGTGGAGGGGGGGTTATCAACTCTAAACAATATTGGTGGGATAATACAGTTAAATACTATAATGAAAATTGCAATAATCCTGAAGGGACTGTTATTTTACCTGCTGAATATTTAAACGATTCTGGTATGATTGGAGCTGCTAAAGTAGCTTTTAACAACATATAGGAGTGAATATTATGGACAGAATTGTATATCTAGGACCTTATAATAATATAAAAAAAAGATGAGTTATTAAATAAGGCTATAGATTATTTGAGAGAAAATCGAGGAGATAAATTTTATTATATATTACCTAATGGTAATTTATTGACTAAATATAGGAATATAATGGTGGAGAAGGTGGGACAAACCTTTGATATAAATTTATTCACTTTTGATGATATAGTGGATAAATTATTAGAGAACAAATTTTATACTTATATAGATAGGGAAACAAAGGAAGTACTCTTATCTCATATACTAGAAGAATTAAAGGAAGAAGGGAAGCTTAAGTACTATGGGAAGATGTGGGATAAGAAAGGATTTGTGAAGATACTATCTCATATAATTGGGGGGGAGATAAAAAGATCTTTAATTACCCCTAAAGAGTATTTATCTAGATGTCCCCCCCAAACCCTTTCTATAGGGAAATAGGTCTAATATATGAAGTATATGAGGAAAGTCTTAAAGAATATAGAATGGTAGATAGGGAAGAGAGCTTTTTTTGAAAGTATAGCTTTTTTTTAAAAGAGGATAATAGTTTTTTTTAATGGATTAGATTTTATTATAATAGATGAGTTTTTCGATTTTAGGCCTCAGGAATGGGAATTGATAAAGGAAATATCCAAAACCACCATTCCTATATACATTAATATGCCTTTAATAGGGATGAAAACTTTAAAACTATAGTAGAAACTTTAAATACATTGGAAGAATTAGGATTTGAAGTTCAAAGAGTTGATAAAAAAAGATTTCTCTTCCTATGAAAATATGGCTAACATGATCTTTAGCAAAAACTATGAGAAAATTAAGCCCAAAGAAGACATTCAAATAATAAAAGGAGCTAATAGCTATTTAGAAATAAAAAGAATAGCAGAGGAGATAAAAAAACACTATGTACAGGGAATAGAGCTCAAGGATATGGGAATTGTATTGGCCAATTCTCAGGAATATAAAAACATCCTATTTCAGGTATTTGAAGAAGAAAAATACCCTGTACCTTAAGTAGAGATATAAATTTAATGGAAATTCCTTTAATAAAAGAAGTATTATACCTATTAAAGTTAAAGGAGAATCCAAGGGAAAATTCAAATATTATCAATCGTATAAAGTGTAATTATATAAAGCTTTGTGAAGATGAAGAACGAGAGGCTATTGAATATATATTGAGGAAAACTCCATTCAATACTTGGGAAGATATAAAAAAAATAGTCAACAATTGATGACTTCTCAATATTCTTCTATAATAGATGAGATAATTCATGATATAGAAGAGGAAGGAAAACTAATTCCTGATATAGAGAAGTTAGAAGAGTATATAATAATAGTAAACTATTTGATAGACAAAAAGAATATAAAGAAAAATATATTAAATATATATGAAAAGACGGAGGATTATGATATTTTACTTAGGGATTTTGTTGCCCTTGACAAGTTAAATCAAGTATTAAATAGATTAGAAGCCTTAGTTTATATTATGCCCTATGAAATATCTTTAGAACAGTTTATACAGCTATTGGAAAACTATATAGAAGGGGGGGAAAGAATAACATGGATCCAAGGAAATGAAAAAGGAGTTAAAATATTGACCCCTATAACAGCCAGAGGACAGGAATTTAAAGTGTTGTTTATAGTGGGATTATCCCAAGGGAAATATCCTAATCTTCAGGATGAAAACTTCTTTTTTTAAAGAGGATAACTATATGGAATTAAAATCCATACAATTGGATGTAAAAACTACCATGAGAAATTGGACAAGGAATCTTTAATATTTACTACTGTTCTTGCTAGTTGCAAAGATAATTTATATTTATCCTACTCGGAAAATGCTACTGGGGGATGAAAAGGATATACCTTCTATGTTTTTAGATGAGATACTAAGTATAGTAGAAGAAGAAAAATACAATGGATTGATGGGGGGGATATGGATTATTTACTTAAATCTAATCCTAATCAGTTGACTACAAAAGAAGAAGTGCTGAAATATCTACTCCACAGTTACTATAATGAGGAGTATCAGGTGGAATTTATACACATGTATAATCATATAGATGGAAAATCCTTAAGGGAAGTAGATAATAGAATATTATGTGAACTAGAAAGGAATAAAGATGAATTTAATCTATACAGTGGAAATATAGGGGGGGATAAATATATTGTAGAGGATATAAAAAAAATATCCATAAAGACAAAGTATATTCCGTTAGTTATTTAGAAAACTATGGAAAATGTCCCTATCTATTTTTATTAAATAATATATTAGCCATTGATGAGATGGAAAGAACATTAATAGACTTTTCTCCTATAGATAGAGGGATAATAACCCATCAAGTATTAAAGGAATACTATTATCGATATAATGATAATATAAAAACCCATGTATTAGGGGGGGAAAGAATTTTTAGTAGAAAATACTTATGATTATATACTGGATAAGATTGAAGAAAATATGAAAGCCCTAGGAATCCAAGGAGAGGGAAAACTATGGCAACTCAGAACAGAAAATAATGCCCAAAGAATATTAGGATTGATAAAAGCAGATATAGATAGATTATCTGGATATAAAAAGAAAATATTGCCTATGGATTTTGAAGTGGAATTTGGGAAAAATAGGAGTTTTAGTATATATGAAGGAGATAAGGGAATATACCTTACTGGGAAATAGATAGAATAGATAAATATGTAGATGAAGAAAAATATGTGATAATAGACTATAAAAATACCGATTACAATATTAAAAATATAGATGACATGATTTCAGGTCTATCTCTTCAACTACCAGTATATATAATGTCTCAAGAAGACAAGAAATAGTAGCAGCCATGTATGGAATAATCTCTAAAGGGGGGGAATTTCAACTTAAAATTGGTAATATAGAAGAAAAGCATCTAGTTAGCAAAAATCATAAAGGTGCAGTAACAAAAGAGGAATTAGAGGAATTATTAAATACAACCAAACGGATTATAAAGGAATATATAGACTTAATTCACAATGGAGATTTTTCAGTAAATCCTATGGAATGTTCACCTTTTTGTATATATAAAGATATTTGTAGGTATGAAGAGTCTTTTGAGGTGGAAGTGTAGTACATTACAGTATCAAGGTTTACTAAGGATAATATTAATTGAATAAAAGGCTGCAAATAAGTGATAAGAGTAAAATTTTATCACTTATTTATTTTTGCTTAAAATAACAATATAAATACTATCTATAGAATAAAATTTTATATAAAGACATTCTATTGGATTATTGCCTAATAATTCTTATATAATTATAAGATAGATTCAAGGAGGTGGGGGGGAATATGGTAAGTTTACCTAAAAATTTTGAAAACTATGAAGAAGCTAGAAGAGAAGGTTTTTTTGAAGGTAAAAGCTTTAAAAGAAAAAGGAGTTCCTGTTGTGGGAATTTTTTTTGTACATATACACCTATAGAGCTTATTCATGCTGCAGGAGCTGTAGCTGTTAGTCTATGTGGTACATCAGATGAACCAATACATTATGCAGAAAGGCATTTACCTAAAAATCTTTGTCCTTTAATAAAATCTAGCTATGGATTTGCGATATCTGAACAATGTCCATACTTTTATTTTGCAGATTTATTAGTAGGGGGGGAAACAACTTGTGATGGGAAGAAAAAAATGTATGAATTATTAAATGAGATAAAGCCCATTCATGTTATGCACTTACCTCAAGGACAAGATATGGATCATGCTTTTGTATACTGGAGGGAGGAATTATTAAGGCTCAAGGAAGTATTAGAAAAAAAACATTTAATGTAGAAATTACTGAAGATATTTTAAGAGAAGAGATAAAGGAAAGAAATAGAGAAAGAAAAGTTCTAATGGATTTTTATGAATTAGGAAAATTAAATCCATCGCCTATATCTGGTTGTGAAATAAATGAAACAATAGAAGCCTTAGGATTTCAATTTGATAGAAAATCTCAATGTGATTTCATATCAAAACGAACAAAAGAATTAAAAGAGAAATATGAAAAAGAGTTAAAAAGGACTAAATCTAATAGACCAAGAATACTTATTACAGGCTGTCCAGTAAATGGTGTAAGAAACAAAGTACTAAAAACCATTGAAGAGTCTGGTGCTGATATAGTAGCTTTTGAGAATTGTAGTGGCGTTAGAGAAAAGATGACATTAGTAGATGAAACTATAGATCCTATAGATGCTTTAACAGAAAAGTATTTAAATGTAAGCTGCTCTGTAATGACACCAAATCCAAGAAGATTTGAAGCTTTAGATGAAATGATAGATGAATATCAGATAGATGGAGTAATAGAAGTAGTTCTTCAAGCTTGTCATACTTTTAATATAGAGGCTTATAACGCTAAAAAAATTTGTCACTGAAAAAAAAGCATAAACCTTATCTATATATAGAAACAGATTATTCAGAATTAGATATGGGACAAATGAATACAAGAATAAATGCTCTTTTAGAGATGCTATAAATATGAAAAGAATTTGAAAATAAAAATATAATGTAATTAAGCGAACAGGTAGAAATACCTGCTCGTTTTTTTTGATGGAATGTAACCTTATTTACAATTGTTCTACCTTGTAAACTAAAGTTCATTATTATAATATATAAATATGGCACTTTATAGTAAAGAAGGTGAAATGATGAAGAATACTCATGCCCAAAACAAAGCTATCAAAACCATAGATAAAAATGTATCTGTAAATGCAGGAGCTGGAACAGGTAAGACTAAAGTACTTACCGAAAGATATATTTATATTTTAGAAAATGGGAATTTAGAAAAAGGTAAAGAAATAGAATCTATAGTGGCTATAACTTTTACTAAAAAAAGCTACCCAAGAGATGAAAGAAAGAATTCGTAAGGAGATAAAAACAGGATTCCTCAAGATGAAAATGGAATAGATTTATAGAGATATGGAAAAGCTAATATATCCACCATCCATAGTTTTTGTGGAAATATACTCAGGGAGAATGCACTAAAGTTGGGAATAGATCCTATGTTTACAGTTTTAGATGACGAAGAAGGGGGGGATCAATTGTTAGAAGAAGTTATACAATATGTATTACTAAAGGAAATTGAAGAAGATGAAAGAATATATAATTTAGTTAAGTTGTTTGATAGAGATGATTTAAATTGGATAGCAGATGATATAAAAAGCGTGTATTATAAAATACGTACTGTTGGATATACATTACAAGAGGTAAAAAAAAGATGACCCTTGATGCTATAGATGACTTTAAGATAGACAAAGATAGCATATATTATATTAAGGAAATATTCTTGTATTTGATGAGTAAATCAAGGAAGAACTCTAAGATATATAAGCTTAAAGATGACCATATATGGATTAAATTTTACGAAGATGCATATACAGAAGAAGAACTTATCCCTATTTTAGAATATCTATATGACAATATTGGGACCAATGCTAATCAGAAAGATAAAATAGATGAGTTAAAGAGAACAATAGATTATGTTCTTATGATTAGGGAAATAGAATACAGATGGGCTTATGATGCTTTGATGGACTTAATAATACAAATAGATGAAGAATATACCAATAAAAAAAAGATGAAATTGCTGCATTAGATTATGATGATTTACAGATTTTGACTTTAAGATTATTAGAAGATGAATCCATAAGGAAAGAATATCAAGATAGATTTAAATATATAATGATAGATGAATTTCAAGATACCAATGAGTTACAAAAAAAATATATTTTATAAGTTGTGTTCTAAAAACAGTTTGTTAGATTGCTCTAATTTATTCATAGTAGGAGATCCTAAACAATCCATATATGGATTTAGAGGAGCAGACTTACAGGTGTTTTATGATGTAATGGAAGATATAGAAAAGGTATCCAATCAAAAACCAATTACATTAGATAAAAATTTTAGATCATTTGATACTATATTGGACTTTTTAAATTCTCTATTTGGGAAACTTATGGGGGACAAATATGATGCATTAGAGCCGCAACATAGATCAAATAATGATATTGATGTGGAGATATTAGAAAATAATGATTTAGATGTTCCTCCCAATGTAAATTCCAGTCAATACAACGCCTATGTGGAGAGCAGGCTAATAGCTGGTAGAATTAAGGAACTGGTAAAAAAACGGAGAATTTAATTATGGTAATTTTGCTTTATTGTTTAGAGCTACAACCATAGATCATATATATGAAGAAGCATTAAGGGAATATGGAATACCCTATTATAATGTTGGAGGCAAGGGTTTTTATGAAAGTCAAGAAATAAAAGACATATTAAATGGTCTAAAAGCTATATCCAATCGCTATGACACCATATCCAATATAGGTTTTTTGAGAAGCCCTATGGTAGGCCTTTCTGATAAAACTCTTTATTGGTTATTAAGATATAAGGAAAATAGCCTATTGGATACTATGGCCAAGGATATTCCCTTTATAGAAAGGAACGAGAATAAAAAAAATAACAGAAGCCAATAGATTGTTGAATAGATTAATAATAAAAAAAAGATCTATATGGAATAGAATCCCTAACTAAGGAATTGATAGATAGCACTTATTTTATGGAGCTTCTTTTATTACAACAAGGAGGAAAGCAAGCCTTATCTAATGTATATAAATTTTTAGAAATAGCCAGGGGATTTGATATGAAATATTCAGGTTCCTTAGAAGATTTTTTTTAGACTATATTGAGAGTATCAAAGATAGGGATGAATCTCAAGGTAGGATTGAATCAGAACAAGCTAATGTGGTTAAGTTAATGACCATACATAAATCTAAAGGATTACAATTCCCTGTAGTAGTGATTCCTCAAATGGCTAGGGGGGGATTTAACTATCACCAGCCTTCTATATTGTTTCATAAAGAAAAGGGCCTAGGAATAAAATATGCCACCAAATCTCCCCTTTATGATAATATAAAAGAAGAGATTAGAATAAGGGAAGAGGAAGAAAACAAACGGATTCTATATGTAGCTATGACTAGAGCTAAAGAGCGTTTGATAATAGGAAATCAAGGAAAGGATAGGGGGGGATTTAAAAAAACTTATAAAGGATTTAATCGATGATAACCAGGTAGTATATATCCATAAGACCAATAGTCAAAAGGAAGAAAGGGAAAGGGTTAAGGGGGGGATAAAGGAAGAATTGTATGATAAAAAGCCTCTTGTTCATGAAAAATTTCCTTTATGGGTTAAAATCCCAGGATATGAACAAAAGATTTTTAATAGCTTTAATGTATCTCAGTATTTGGAATTTAGGCGATGCAAAAAATTATTTTACATGAAGTACTATAAAAGATTTCCTATAGAAACTCTCTATTCCATAGAAGAAGGTGAATCATCACGTAAGTGGAAAGTGGCTCCTTCTACTAGGGGAAATATAATTCATGAGTTTTGTGAGTACTATAGGGAAAATTCTAAACCTATTGAACTATTAAGAAATATAGTAGCATCTTATGGATTAGAATATGATGAAGAATTACAAATGGAACTAATGCCTTATATAGAAAATTATTTAAAATTTTATAGAGAGGATTATGACTTAACATATACTGAAAAGGATTTTTATATGAAAATTGAAGATACCTATATTCATGGTATAATAGACAGGATAAATATAAAAAAATGGGAAAGCAGAGATACTGGATTTTAAGACCAATAGAGTTGAAGATAAGGCTAAAATTATGGAATACTATAAACCACAATTACAGCTATATGCCTATGCTTTTAAAAATATAAGCCATATGGAAGTAAAAAGAGCAAGTATATTGTTATTGGAAACAGGAGAATTAGAGGATGTAGATATTGATTATCATATATTAGATAAAAATTATAATGAGATAAGGGATTTCATCGATTTTGTACAGAATAATAATAATATAAAGGATTATGAAAAAAAACTGTGATTGTAACGGCGATTGCATATATAATATATTATGTAATTTATGGTGAATTTAACAAAGAAATATTCCCTGGTATTATTAATAGATACTTGGAGGAGATCCACAAATGGATGATTTTACTATACTAAAGCCAGGACAAAGGCTAAGGGCTATTAGAAAAAAAATTAGGATTGACCCAGGAGGATTTAGTGGGGGGGAAAAATATGTCAAAAAAACTATATATCCATGTTTGAAAATGGGAAAAGACCTATAAGCATAATAAATGCAACTTATCTTGCAGAGACTCTAAATAATAAAGCGAAAGATATGGATATAGAGTTAAACTTAACTGCTTCCTATTTTGTAAAAAGTGAAAAGGATTTAGCTAGGGAAAGATGCTTAGATTGGCTAGATAACATAAAAAAAAGAAAACAAAAACAATAAAATTAGAATCTATAGGGACCTTTATAATATAATATACTTATCAAATAGATATGGCCTAGAGGATATATTAGCTGAAGCATTGGAGAAAAAAAAGGAAAACTATTATACAGGGATAGACTATACCCTTGTTCTATAACCCATTTATCCCAAAGTCTATTATATTATTGTAAAGAAGATAATAAAAAAAGATGAAGAGTATTTACGTTTTAATAGGGAAGGCTTATTTTATGGATTTAAATTATAAAATGTCTATAGTTTATTATAATTTAGCAGGTCTAATGGGGGAAAGATGAAAATATATTATATTACAAGGCCCTTTCCTATTACAAATTAGGTCATTCCCAAATAGCTCTAAACATTATAGACAATATAATGTTTAGAGACGAAAGGGTATTGAAATTGATACATAATATAGAAAATAATTATTAAATGGGGGGGTGCTAGTTTTGTTGATATTAGGGCTTTTGTTTTTATTATTAGGATTTATATTAATACTAGGTCAAAGATATTTAATTGAGAAGACAGATGGTAAGAGAAGGATAGAAAGGATTGAAATAGATAATACCAATCCAATAATCAAATACAGGACTTTACTAGGTATATTTTCAACTATACTAGGAGTACTCTGTATAATTAACTATACTATTTATTAAAAGGGTGTCTATATGAAAAAAAATAGGATTATTTTTTTTACTAGCTCTGGTAATTATTTTTTTGTTGTTATAATACTTCCTATGCCAGCGATAATAAGACTATATTAATCCTAGCAGATGAACTAAGCCTTAAAGATATAGAGTGGATATTTGGCAAGGATGATTTTGGGATAGGATTTATGAATATAAAGACTAGAAAGCCTTATGGGGGGGCTGAAAGCCTTTATTTTTCCATAAATACAGGGAGAAAAGTAGGAGTAGAATCTGAAAACTATAAGGGACTTTACAAAGATCCAAAGGGAACCATCCATATAGCAGGGTTTGAGGAAATGTTAGAAGACTTGTCCAATAGAAATAGCAATGTAAAAATAGACATATTAGGGGGGGAAAAGTTAAAGGGAAAAGGTATCTCCTACATAGGGGGGGATAATTCCTCAGCTATAGTAGCAGCTGATGGAGAAGGAAATATTAAATCTGGTGAAATACAGATACAATATGATATAAGATGGCTAGAAGAAAAGAGCAAGGCCCATATATCTAAATCCAATATATTGGTATTGTCCTATGATATTGAAGGAATGGATTATAGGAAGGAAATACTAAAACAATACATTAAGTTTTTTTAGAGAATATAATATAATTATAATTCCAAGAAATGTATCAGAAGATATGAAACATATACTCAACAAGAACTTAACCCCTATATTATATGTATCTGGTAATAATAGTGGACTGTTGACATCGTCTTCTACTAAGAGAGAGGGTTTTATAACCATAGAGGATATATATGTAGATCTGCTCCATATAAATAATATGGATGCGCCAAAAGCCATAGGTAATCCTATAAAAATTATCCCTAAAGACAATCCATTAAAACATGGAGAAGAGCTATTCAAAATGACCATAAATTTAATTTGGATTACAGGTATATTTCACGGATTAGTTTATTTTATGCAA
>JMBV01000158.1_pt1 | contig 26148 bp, 28 predicted proteins | sample 616531 | NCBI WGS metagenome assembly JMBV01 (sample SAMN02727904, study PRJNA239997) | anaerobic digester metagenome | biome: anaerobic digester; isolation source: mesophilic anaerobic digester inoculated with municipal waste water sludge... | place: Germany: Bielefeld University, CeBiTec ...
TAGCCATAGTTAATACAAATGCCGAAAGAGACCTCGGTGGGTTCCTCATTGCACTGGATACACGTGAAGTAAATTTCGGTTTTATCAACTGGACTGCAGAATTATTAGAGCAAAACCAAAAAAATAATGCTATCAGATTGTTTTATCGCTTTGATGTTACAGAACCTTTCAGGGAATTAATAATAAAAAATAAAGTTTTGGAATACAATCCTGAAATGCATGGCTCACTAATGAACTTCTTGGATATTCCGTTGCCTGACTATATCCTTAATAAACAATATGTACAATTGCTCTGGAAATTTTATTACTTTTCGGGCAATTATGGCAAAAGCCATAGGATCAGATTAGATGATATCAACATCGCAGATATCACATATGTTCCTAAGCTTAATTTCGCCTACATTCACCTTTATTCATATAACAATAACATTTACATTTCTTTCCCCCGAAAGAACATACGCTGCCATAGATATTTATGATGTAGCTGGAAGACTAATTAAAACACGCCAGTTGGCCGGAGCAAATAAATATTCAATAGATATGTATCCTTTTAAAGGAATATTCATTGCCAGGATTTATTTGAATAATGATGTTTACGTGAAAAAGTTTTTTTTGTAAACTAATAAAACAACTACAACGAATTTTAATATTATCCTTTAATCCATCCTTTTCTTACGATATATTCAGCTATTTGAACGGCGTTAGTTGCAGCTCCTTTTCGCAGATTATCACTAACTACCCAAATATTCAGACCATTTTCGATACTAAAATCTCTCCTTATTCGACCCACAAAAACGTCATCTTTTTCTTGCGCATAAAAAGGCATTGGATAAATAGATTTTTCAGGTTCATCTTGAATAACTATGCCCGGCATCATTTTTAAAAGCCTTTTAACTTCATCCAATTCGAATTTTGTATAAAACTCGATGTTAACTGATTCCGAATGACCGCCATAAACCGGAACTCTTACCACAGTAGCGGTAATTTGTAAAGAGGTATCCGACAAAATTTTCCTTACTTCATCTATAAGTTTCTGCTCCTCGGTAGTATAACCGTCAGAATTAAAACTACCTCCTTGTGGAATCAGGTTTAAGTCAATCTGATGAGGATAGAATGGAATTGTTGGTAAATTAGCGCGTTCACATCTCAATTGATTGCTGCCATGTACTCCTGAGCCGGTTACCGACTGATAAGTAGATATTACAACTCTTTTAATTTTAAAGGCTCTATGCAGTGGCGCTAAAGCAACGACTAACTGAATAGTGGAACAATTGGGATTGGCGATCAGTGGCTTATTAGGTTGCAACGCATCTATATTAACTTCTGGTACAATTAAGGGAACATCATTGTGCAAACGCCAGGCCGATGAGTTGTCAATAACAAAAGTACCTTGCTCGACAAAGCGCTTTGCCCACGCTTGAGAAACCGTAGAACCAGCCGAAAACAATGCAATATGTGGTTTCTGAGCAAAAGCCTCCTGCATCGAAACAACCTCAAACGGTTTGCTTTGAAAAATAATTTTATTTCCAACCGATTTATCAGACGCTGCAAGAATCAAACTGTCAATGACGAAATTGCGCTCCTCAAGTACTTGCAGCATTTTACGACCTACCATTCCGGTTGAGCCAATTATTGCTAATCTCATATTTACAGATATTTATTTGCAAATTTAAAGTTTTGAAACCTTTCAGAAATAATAAGTTAATTAATCGGCAAAATCAGTTTCAAATTCAATATTTGAACTGTTTTCTTGAAAAGAAACAAAAACTTGTCAACTTCATTTTAGCGATCAAATTTTTCTTTCAAACTTTTTAAATTACGGCTTAATCTCTGTTTTAATTTGAATATTTATTTACTCAATTTCTATAAGTTTGCAGACGATTCTAAGTAAAATCTAAATTCATTTATTAACTTAAAAAAATCACTGCATTTATTTAAAAATTTAGTTGTATGGAAAAACCCGCAATTACTAAAGTTCCCATCCAGTCTTTGTTGACCCGTCGCTGGAGCCGCGTGCTTTTAGCTTGAAGCCTGTTGATACTCACCAGCTTCAACGTATCTTTGAGGCTGCACGGTGGGCGCCTTCTGCCAATAATGATCAACCTTGGTCTTTTATCGTTGGTATTGACAATGATGAAACGTATCAAAAAAATTTTCAGCTCACTTGTTGAATTCAATCAATTATGGGTAAAATTTGCACCTATATTGGTTGTTTCGATCGGGCAAAAATTTCTAAAAAAAATCTGGCAAACAGAACCGTTGGTATTCCTATGATGTGGGGCAGGCTGTTGCTCATCTATCAATACAGGCTATGCACGAAGGACTATTTGTACATCAGATAGGCGGTTTCGATGCCGAAGTATTGATAAATGATTTTGAAATACCTGATGATCAGGTGCCAATTAGTGTATTCACAATAGGTTACATTGGCGACTATAACGAATTACACCCTAATCTTAAAGAACTTGAACTAAAGAACGTACGCGAAAAATCAGAACGACTTCCTTTTCTCCGGAAAATTTGGAATGAAATTATCGTTAGGTTAATCAGTGGCTTTTTTTTATTAATTTTAAAGACAATGAAGTTAAAAAAAACATTCGCTTACTCTCCATTTTACTTTTGCTTTTACTTATGCTATCTTGTAACAACAACAAAGCTGGCAAAAAAAACAAAAAAAATCTCCTGATCCCACTCCCACTAACGTTTCTATTCAAGTACCGGAGTTTAATGCTGACTCAGCCTATTTTTTTATTGAAAAACAAGTTTCTTTTGGCCCCAGGGTTCCGGAGAGCGAAGCCCATAGCAATTGTGCTGAATGGATAAAGGAAAATTTACAAAGATTTTGTTCGCATGTCAGCTTGCAGGAATTTAAAGCAAGGGCTTACAACAATCAAATATTGAATGGAAAAAAATATTATCGCCGTTTTTAATCCCAACAAACAACCAAGGTACTTGCTTTGCGCTCATTGGATTCGAGGCTTATGCAGATCATGACCCTGATCCGGCCAATCATCAAAACCTATTGATGGTGCCAATGACGGTGCAAGTGGCACTGGCGTATTGATGGAAGTGGCCAGACAACTGAGCTTAAACAGTCCATCCGCTGGAGTTGACATAGTCCTTTTTGACATTGAAGATTATGGGCCGCCACAGGATAGGCAAGCGTATGAATCTACTGACTTCTGGGGATTAGGTTCGCAATTTTGGTCAAGGAATCCTCACACAACACACTATTCGGCCAATTTTGGAATTTTACTTGACATGGTAGGAGCTCCTGATGCACAGTTCCCATTAGAAGGGTTTTCAATGTATTATGCTCCCGACATTGGTAAAAAAAAGTTTGGGAAATTGCCGGTAGGCTTGGATACGGCGATCGCTTTGTATTCGACAATGGCGGTTATATTACCGATGATCATTATTTTATAAATCGAATTGCACGTATCCCAACAATAAATATTATTCATTTAGATCAATCATCCTCCAACGGTTCATTTTTCGAACACTGGCATACAATAAACGACAACATGGATCATATTGACACCAACACTTTAAAAATGGTTGGCGATGTGGTTTTAAATGTCGTTTTCAAAGGGTTATAAAAAGTTCATTAATGAAACGGCTTTATTGTGGCACAAAAATCTACAGCATCTCATTAGCCAGATTTGCCAGATCGGAACGTTCTCCTTTTTCGAGGCGAACATGTGCATATAAGTTATGATGCTTTACCCTATCAATAAGATAGGACAATCCGTTACTTTGCGAGTCGAGGTATGGAGTGTCAATTTGATAAATATCACCTGTAAAGATGATCTTAGTCCCTCGCCGGCTCGGGTTATTATTGTTTTCACCTCATGTGGGGTAAGATTTTGAGCTTCATCTACAATAAAAAAAGACATTGGAGATACTTCTGCCTCTAATGTATGCTAATGGTTGTATCACCAATTTTTCATTTTGCATGGCTGCCGTAATATTCTGAAACTCTTTATCATGCTCGCCGAATTGATTTTGAATAAATCTCAAATTATCGTACAACGGCTGCATGTAAGGTTCGATCTTAAGTTTAGCATCTCCCGGTAAAAACCTATATCCTTATTACTAAGAGGCACTATTGGCCGGGCAAGAAACAACTGTTTGTAGTTTCTTCGTTGGCTCCATGCTCCGGCAAGGGCAAGTAGTGTTTTACCCGTTCCGGCAATCCCTTGTAAAGTAACAAGTCTTATATTCGGATTGGTAACAGCATGTAAAGCAAAAACCTGTTCGGCGTTACGGGGATTTATTTTCGAAACAGTATGTTTATCCACTCTTTCGATAAGCTGGTTACGAGGATTATAATACCCAAGCGCCGATGCTCCATCTGTTTGCAAAATGAAATATTGATTTGGCTTGGGATTTTCAATATTCAGATCTTCTACTTCGCACAATCCTTCTTCATAAAGCCTGTCAATCCCTCTCTTATCCACATTTTCCAATCGTGATATTCCCGAATAAAGAGAGTCAATATTTTCAATCCTTCCGGTCAGGAAATCTTCTGCTGTTAATCCAACAGCTTTTGCTTTAATCCTGAGGTTTACATCTTTGGTAACCATAATCACTTTTCGTTCGGGATGTTCATGCTGCAATGCAAGTGCTGCATTCAGGATACGGTGATCACATTTCGATTCTCCAAAAACCTCATTAGCATCCATGGATTTAGCGCTGTTATTCATTATTACTTTAAACTTGCCTAATCCCTTTTTCTTTAATGATATCCAATTTTGCAAAGAGGCATTGGCCGATAGTTTGTCCATAATCCTGATAAACTCCCTGGCTTCAAAATTTATAGTATCGTTTCCCTTTTAAATTGATCAAGTTCTTCGAGAACAGTAATTGGAATAGCAACGTTGTGTTCTTTGAAGCTGTTAATAGAATTGTGATTATATAAAATCACTGAAGTATCGAGCACAAAAATTTTTGTGGGTTCACCTTCATTATCTAAAGGTAATATCTCTTTTTCCTGCTTTTCGATTTGGTTTTTATCTCTTTTTGAGTTGCCATATCAGTTATCTTAAAGGAGCCGGCAAAATTATACAATAAAATAGTTAAAGGAGATGCCGAAAGGGTAAGAGCACCCATTCAAAGAATTTCTGGATTGCCGGCCGGCGCTGCCACGCCTCATAGTCAAAAGGCTCGCAAAATTGCTGTGTATCAATTATGAATTCCCTTATCAATTTTATAATAGACGGGGTTGTACCAAAGAGTACTATCTCGTGCATATATCTAAAGCTACGATAATCAAAATTAGGTGAGCCTATCGAAAATTTTTCATTATCAACCAATAGCAGCTTTGCATGAAGATTATGCTTTGTGAAATAGAGAAACTTTACGTTACTGTTATTTAAAATTTCAAGATAACGACCGTGCAAGATATCAACCATACGAATATCTGACCGCTTAGGAATAATCACTTTTACCTCTACCCCCCTGTTGGCTGCGTCCATCAATACTTTTCGAAGATTAAAACCAGGCAGGAAATAGGGTGTAACAATAATCACCTCTTTTAAAGCATTTTTTTATAACCTCCTCATACCTTTTTTTTATTTTCTGGCGGGTTACTGAGGGCGAATCCCGTAAAATTTCCATATCGCCATGCCTGATAATTCTCGTGAAACTCTCTTTGTAACGAAAATATTTTTTTATAAGCGCTAAAGTCCTGATTAAAAACTTTTTTTTAAACTTAACGGCTATGGATCCGTAAATTCTAAGCATGCTCTCCCTCCAAATCAAGTTATAATCAGAAATGTTGGAAGAACCAATATATGAAATTATGTCATCAATAATTATTAGTTTTCGATGGTTGCGACGGTGGCTCCGCGTGAAAATGTCAATGTTGATTTTAATCTTTTCAAAAAAATCTCACCTCTCCACCTGCTGATACCAACTCGTCGAAGAAATTGTAAGGAAAGGAGCTGCCACCCCATGAATCTATCAATAATTTGACCTCTACACCTCTTAATGCTACTGCAGTGAGTGAATCCCTAAACTTCATGCCCATTGCCTGATGACTGAACTTGAACATTTGAATAAAAACATACTTTTTCGCCGATGCAATATCATCAAGGATGACGTTGTAAAAACGAATCGGGTCATCAAAAAGTTGATAATTTGTATGATCAGATTTTGCCATCCTGTATTACTGTAGAAAAACCATTTTTATAATGTAAAAAAAATCAAAAAAAGAACCAATCAATGGAATGTCAAAAATAGTAAAATATCATATTAAAAAAAACACCATTGGTTTAAATTATATAACTACTTTTGTTCTCATAATATTTGAAATAAACTTAGATTGTTTTGCACGGTTTTTGATATTTTTTTCGAAACTTAAATACTTTAAAACAATGAAAACTTATATTTTCCTTAATCGCTTCCCTTCTTATCATTCCATTTGCTTTAGTCAAAGCTTTGAGCTTTACTATGAAAATGAAATCTTTCCGTTTGGAGGGACTATATACGTAGTTGACGAGGCATCAGCCTCTTTAATGCAAGCGCACATCAGTATAAAAAAAACATTTCTAATGCTGCCAAACTTGTTAAAGTAAAGAAAGAAGAGGTTCAGGTTGTACCAGGTTCAATGAACACATTTTGCTGGGTAGTGTGTTGGGCAAACACAATATTCGTATCGCCTGCAGGTATAACTATTGACCCCCCCGGCGTTACTAACGATGAGTTCTCAGGTGATTATATGCCATTCAATAATGTCGGAGTTACTATTATCAGATACACCTTCTTTGATGATGATAATCCAAATGACTCCACTCACTTTTTCGTTAACTTTAATGCTGGCCCAGTTGGTATTGATGATCTGACAAAAAAACACTAAAAACTCATTTTCATTGGCTTATCCTAACCCCGCAAGCAACCAGGTATCGTTTGACTATACCTATCGGATCAAACAATTAACGCCTATATTCGTGTTCACAATTTATTAGGAACGGTTGTTAAAGAAACACGCCTTGATTATTTTTCAGGAAAACTTATTTTGGATGTATGTGATCTAAACGAAGGTTTCTATTTTTATTCGATTGTGGTAAATAATGAAGTGATTGACACGAAACGTCTTGTAATATCAAGATAATGATGCATCATTACTTTACTTTATAAAAGCCGTTTAGCACCCCTGAACGGTTTTTTTTGCTTTCTAAATTTAGCTAAACTCCGCCAATTTAAAGCTTTAGAAGAGATTAAAAAAAACTGAAACCACGTAAAGATATTGTTTCCTCGTAACATTTTAAACCCAGATTAAGCATTTGGCAACACATAGCCTGGGTTTATTTTATTTGCTATCTGAATATTTCCTTAAAATCGTCCTTACATTTATTCAATTCCCTATTTTGCACGCATTGGGCATCTAACGCAGCCACCATTACCATATTTATAATTTCCTGAACGCTGTTGCCAAAATGCAGAACATGTACTGATTTATTCATTCCGGTAAGAATAGGGCCTATTACATCAAATTTTCCAATTTCCCGAAGCAATTTGTAAGCAATGTTTCCCGCGGTAAGATATGGGAAGATAAGTGTGTTTGCAGGATTGCCTTGAAGTTTTGAAAATGGGAAGTTCTCATTTAACATTTCGGAATTCAACGCTACGTCAGCTTGTATTTCACCATCCACAATTAGCTTGGGATAATCCCGATGTAGGATTCTTACTGCCTCGGCAACTTTATCAGGTATTCTGCCTTTATTTGAACCGAAGTTAGAATAGGTAACCATGGCAACACGAGGAATAACATTGAACTGTGTTACAGCAAATGCAGTTTGTAGCGTGATTTCCACAAGCTGCTCGGAAGTCGGTTCTTTGTTAACGGTGCAATCGGCAAAGAATAAAGGACCTGATTTGGTATTGATAATATACATTCCCGACACAAGATTTGCTTGTGGTTTTATTCCGATTACTTCTATTGCTGGTTTTATAGCATCGGGGTAATTGTTGGTTAGGCCAGAAACCATTGCATCGGCAAAACCAGTCTCTACAAGCATTGGGGGGGCAAAATAGTTGCGGTGTAACATCTTGTCGAGAGCGGTATAATTAGTAATCCCTTTTCGGTTTTGTTTTTCAAAAAGTAGTTTAGCAAATTGCTTTCTGCGATCATCCTCGGCTGGAGATCGAGGATCAATTATTTCAGGGTTAGGGATGTCCAACTCATGTTGTTGAATAAGAGCCTTTATTATTTTCTCATCTCCTAACAAAACAGGATATGCAGATTTTGATTCAGCACGAACTCAGCAGCTTTCAGCATTTTATAGTTTTCGGCATCGGCAAAAACGACTCGTTTTGGATTTGCTAAAGCCCGATGTCTGATTTGACGAGTAATAGGATTGGTGGTTCCCATTTTCTTCAGCAGAAACTCATTGTAGGCTTCCCAGTCAGTGATGGGTTTTCTTGCTACTCCAGAATCCATTGCTGCTTTGGCTACAGCCGATGAAACTCTTGTAATCATCCTTGGATCGAAAGGTTTAGGGATGATATAATCTTTTCCGAAAGCAAAATTGGTTGCATGATATGCAACGTTAACCTCATCCGGTACAGGCTCGGTAGCAAGTTCGGCAAGAGCGTAAGCAGCGGCCAATTTCATTTCATCGTTGATACATGTAGCTCTGACATCTAAAGCTCCTCGAAAAATAAAAGGAAATCCCAAGACATTATTAATCTGATTAGGATAATCGGAACGGCCAGTAGCCATTATCAGATCGTCGCGTACAGCCATTGCTTCGTCATACATAATTTCAGGTACCGGATTAGCAAGAGCGAATACAATAGGATTAGGCGCCATCTTTTTTTAAATATTCTTTTTTTTAACGCGCCTGCTGCCGAAAGGCCAAGAAACATATCGGCACCTTCGATTGCCTCTTCAAGTGTATAAATATCTCTATCAGTCGTATTTGCTGTTTAACATAATTCAGGTCGGTACGATCTTTACGTAGTACACCTTTACTGTCTATCATCACAATGTTTTCCGGCCTAACGCCAAGTTTAATATAAAGCCTTGTACATGAGATGGCTGAAGCGCCGGCCCCCCCGTTGACTACAATTTTGAGGTCTTCAATTTTTTTGCCCGTAAGCTTGACAGCATTGAGCAGGCCGGCTGCAGTTATAATGGCAGTTCCGTGTTGATCATCATGCATAACGGGTATATCTACAGCAGCCTGTATTTTCTTCAATCTCAAAACACTCGGGAGCTTTGATATCTTCGAGGTTAATACCGCCAAATGTCGGTGCAATGGCTACAACGGTATCAACAAATTTTTGAGGATCTTTTAGATCAATTTCGATATCAAAAACATCAATATCGGCAAAGATCTTAAATAGAAAACCTTTACCCTCCATTACGGGCTTACTTGCCAACGTTCCGATATCTCCTAACCCCCCCAATACTGCAGTGCCATTCGAGATAACCGCCACAAGGTTGCCTTTCATAGTGTATTTGTAAATGTCATCCGGATTATCCTTGATTTTAAGACAAGGATCGGCAACCCCCCCCGGAGTATAGGCTAACGATAAATCACGCTTAGTGTTATAAGGCTTTGAAGGAATAACCTCAAGCTTGCCAGGACGTCCTTCTGCATGATAAGATAGGGCATCTTTCCTGAATAAATTATCAATTGTGTTCATAAAATAATTATTTTTTTTGTTAAACTATTAACAATACAAAACTAATCAATACTCAGATACATAATGTTGCTAACCTCTTCTTTTAAATTAACAACATTTTATTTAAACTTACAAAAACACTGATTATCTATATAAAAGAGATAAATTAGAATCTTTATAAATTTTGTAAACATAAAACTTTATTTAGATAAAAACAGTGAATCTTTTTTTTGGTTTAACCAATTGTATCTCTTAAAACTAAAAGTTTCTGCTTATAATCAAGACAGACAGTATCTTTAGTTTGAGCCAGGTTTAACCCCCTTTACTATTTCCCAATCAAACTTAGCACACCATTTATAAATGTGAGCGGGTGCATCGGGTTTCCTGGTACGAATAGGTCAATGTGGTATTTATCCAGAAAAGTACGGTTGATTGCTGGACTATCCACAAACATACCTCCACCAATAGCATCGCTACCCGCAAGGATTATAATTTTGGCTCTGGTACTGCATCGTAGCATATCTGTAATGCATCGGCCATATTTTCGGATATGGGCCCTGTGATAACGATTCCGTCGGTGTGGCGCGGTGAGGCAAGAAATTCAATGCCGTAACGCCCCCCCATGTCGAAGTTCACGTTCCCGCTGGCATTCAGCTCCATTTCGCTACTATTGTCACCCGCTGCTGAAATCTGTCGTAATTTTAATGATTGTTTGAATAGTTTCCTTATTACCGGTCTGACAGCCGAATGGTCGAAATCCATCTTCGTTTGACCAACCCTTATTACCAAATCCTCGCGATTAGAGGCGGCAATTTTATAGTCGTTGGTGAACATGATTTTCTGTGGGCAAGCAAAGTGGCACTCCTTGCAGAATATGCATTTTCCCATATCCAACCCGAATGGATCATCCACAAAAGCATCCACAGGGCATATATTTTCACATGCTCAATTTCTTCTGGGGGGGTAATAGTGTCGCTGATAACGGGTCTTCCCCCGGAATAGGGGGGGCGAAAGCTCAACACCTTCAAATCGGGGGGATATACTGCCACCCGTGGCTACGGAGGATATTGGCTTCTTTTATTCTTAGCTTTTTTTCTAGATATCATTGCCGCAGTAACTTAGGTTAAATGATTTGTTGCAAACAGGGAAATCTGAAATTTCCTGATTCCGCACCGCTAAGGCCAGCGCCATCCAGTTGTGCAGCGAAGGGTCTTTGATTTTGTAATGAGCTAAGTTCCCCCCCTGCTCGTCAGTGATTGCACTATGGCATAGTTCGCCACGCCACGCCTCCACAACCGATATGGCAAAGGATAATGGCTTTAAACCATAATCGTAAACAGGTCTTGGGGGGGTATCTTCTTTTGCCATCCCTTCCCATATAGAGCAAAACTCGTTGACCATGGAAACCGATTTTTTTCGACTCTTCATATCGAAGCATACCACGTGCCAGCACATCGCCGGTAGTTAAAACAACAGGCTCGTATTGATATTGATTAAAATATTGGAATGGATGCGATTTCGGATGTCCCTACCCAACGATGTTGAACGTGCTGCCATGCCCACTGCTCCAATAAGTATGGCTTGCTCGGGGGGGTTAATTCTCCAATACCATCGAAACGCGAAAGCACTGTGGGTAGGGTGTAAATCCTATCAGCCATATCAATGTATCGGTTACCCGAATCCTTTAAGATATTACGTATTTCGTCAACCACTGTTTCGTTGAGCGGATAGTTGCTTCCACCAGGTCGTACCAACCCTTTTCCAAACCTATTGCCACACCAGAACTGGGTTGTGTTTATAATAGTTGTGCGAAGCGCCTCATTCACCACCTGTCCAAGCTGGTAGGCAACATCGGTGCAAAGGGCAGAGGTGTCGCCGATATGTATGGCAAAACGCTCCAGTTCAAGCCCAATGCAACGCTCTATCATTAGACTTTCGGGTATTGGCAAGTCAGCCAGCGACTCAATAAGTTGAGCATGGGCTATGGACGAGCCAACGGCAGTATCGCCTGCCACACTTTCAGTAAGAATTGTGCGTTGTAGCCCATTCTGCTTGACAAACAATTGCTCAATCCCCCCCTATGCTGATATCCAAGGCTAATCTCCAGATGTAACACTTTCTCTCCATGGCATATAAAGCGGAAATGTCCGGGCTCGATAATTCCGGCATGAATAGGACCTACGCCTACTTCGTGCAGCTCTTCGCTTTCAAAGGCGAGGAACGGATAAGCATCAACATGAAGTTTTGTTCCGTCATTCTTAAAACTTGAACGAACAGGCTTTAACCAGGGGGGGTGTCCTTTGAAGTGTATCCTAAAATTCTCGTGGATTTCGCGCTCGAAGATGTGGAGTTGGAAACATTCGGGAGTGATGGAGCGTAATGATTTTTCGCCTTTTGGAAGTTCGTGCGAACAAATACGGATAATGTTAAGTTCATCGCAGGCAATGCAGCAAACGAACCAAAGGCGACTACCGAAATCAACACAATAGTAGTTGAGGCAATGGTGGGTATCTATTTTCAGTTCGTCCACCACATAATCGTAGAAATCATCATAATCGAGCAGTGGAATATCTTTAATTGCAACCGCTTGGGAGTTTGAAACTTCAATATATTTTTCCTTCCATTTTCTACATCTGGGTCAATAGTGAAATACTTTGCCGAATCAGTTCGTCAACCAATGGTGGGCGATAGAAGCAGAACACAACCACTACCAAAAGGAATAGGAACTGCGTTACCGTTTCGATGGGGTTAATCTTTTCCGGTAAAACATCATGCATTGATTTACGTGCATCCGAAAAGCAGATATGCATCACCCTGATGCTGAGCGCATACACCACCACGCAAATCATCAGTGCAACAGCGATGAGGACAAACCATGAATTGCTGAAAATAAGCGCTTTGAATATAAGATACTTGGGAATGAAAAGCCCGGAAGGTGGTATTGCGAGTAGAAATATCATCCCGACCATAAGCACTACTGCACCGACCGGATGTAATTTGATGTATTTACCCGAAAAGTTAATATCCAATGAGTTGAATACCCTATTAAGTTGACCGATTTGGAAAACATAGACGATTTAACGAATGAATGTAGTATAAGCAATAGTATGGCAGCGTAATACCCAGCGCCGCCAATTCCAAGTGCAATGGCTGCTAAGCCTGCATTTCGAGAGTTGAGTAGGCAAACATTCGCTTGTGGTGTGTGGCTTTGAGCATATAGCCTGCAGCCACCACGATGGAGCTTAACCCACCAATGATAAGCACATGGTTCATCCAATGAAATATCTCGCTACCCGATAGTGCAACATATATTCTGAAAATAATAACAAATCCCATATTCACTATGGCGGTGGAAAAAAAGTGCGCCAATAGGCGATGGGGGGGCAACGGAGTTGGCATCTATACCTACGGTGTGCATTGGGAACAGTTCCATCTTAGTGCTGTAACCGATGAAAATAAAAATAAACGCAATTTAAGATATAGTGGGTTGGCCTGCGATGCCACTTTTGCAATGGCCTCGAATGACAAATTGGTAAACCGTACTGCTCAATGCCAAAGCCTATGAAAAGGATACCCATATAGGCGAAGGCAATTCCCACCGAGCAGAGGAAAATGTATTTCCATGTGGCTTCTAATGCCATTTTGTTTTTTTTCGTGATATATTAGTACCGATGCCAATAGGGTGGTGGCCTCCACCAGTATCCACACCACGGTGGCCTCGTTGGCCAGATAGGCTCCGGTTATCACTGCTATCACCCCCCCGATGAGCGCCGAATGGTAGTAATAAAACCGTTTTGTTGTTCCATTGGTAAAATAGCGGAAACCATGGTAAATCGTTGCAGGAAAAATAATTGATAGTACCGAGAGAAAAATCACTCCCAGCGGATCGTAGGTAAAATATGATAAATCTGTTTGATTGAGATGCAGGTATGCGTAATAGGCAAAGGCAATTTGAATTGCCGCAAAAGGGAAATCATAATTTGGGCAGTTCGCCTTTTATTAACCAGCAGTGTGGCAACACTCAATATAATAGCCGATATGAAGTAAAAGAGAATCATATTCTAATGCTTTAGCGATGTAAGGTCTTGCACCTCAAACTTGTTAAACTCCGTGCCAATCCGATTTATCAGTATGGAAATTACCAACACGCTCACGAAAACATCCAGCAGAATACCAATATTTATCAGCATAGTCATCTCTTTGCCCACGGCCATGGAGAGCATAAAAACCGCATTTTCAATAATCAGAAATCCAATCATATGCGAAAAGATAAGTTTGTGGCCAATGATGAGCAGTACTCCTTCAAACATGGTAAAAAGCGCAATGGTAAGATAGGAGGTGTCAATATGCGGATTCTCTAAATATTAGCGATAACTATGCTTAGTACCAGTGCAATTATAGTGAGTATCAGAGAGAAGAAGCCCGGTAACGCCCTGTTGTGCACCTTGTATATTCCTGTGCGATGAATAATTGAAAATAGAAGGTAGGGCACCACGATAGCTTTAAAAATAAGCGTTTCGGCCAGAATTAGTATCAGGTTTAGGGTGCTTACCTCTTGCAATTCAATCAGTGCAATTCCCATTAGCAATATCCCCCCCTGAACGGCAATGAGCCGCGAATAAATGCGAAATCTATCAGCAACGCTGACATATATCAGATTTATGGCAAAAAGGACTATTAAAAAAAATTAAGCATTTTCAAATGGATTTAAAATTTTCCCATCAAAAGCAGAACTATCACAAATGCCACCAGCGCAATACCCGACAATGTGAGAACAAACTGCGGGTTTTTACCCATTTTATTACGGGCACGGAACGATTCGTTCAAGCCTATAATAACTCCCAAACAGACTACTACAGCAAAAAAATGCAAAAATCTGAATGTAGATACTCCATTTGGTATTAATGAGTATGGCGGTTATAAGCGCACCGTAAATTCCATATTTCAAGAATGTTCCAATGTGGAGAAGCGCCTTGTCGAAACCACTGTAGTCCAATATCATCACTTCATGAATCATGGTGAGTTCAAGGTGAGTTTTGGGGGGGTCGTCAATGGGCATTCGGCTATTCTCAATCATAACTATCTGTATCAGCAGATAGAAACTGATAACGCTGAATATCAATATATAATTATTGTCGCTTAAATGGAAGCCGTAAAAAAAATATCTGTAAACGAAGTGTAGCCTGTAAACATGGCAAAAGTGCCTAACAGGATAAAAAAAGGCAGGCTCCACCATCATTGAGTATAGGGCTTCGCGATTAGCCCCCCCATGCCCTCGAAACTGCTTCCACAATCGAGCGCTCCAATGATAGTGAAAAATTTGCCAAAAGACAATATATAGGCAAAGAACACGAAATCGGCGCCAAACGTAATCAGCGCACCTTGGTTGCCAAAAGGCACTAATGTGAGTGCACACACGATGCTTGCCAACGATAATGAGGGTGCAATCCTAAATATTAACCCCCCCGTGGTATTACTGAAAACGCTTCCTTTGCGCAGCAAAACCCTTAAATCTTTTAGGGGTTGAAATAGCCCAGGCCCCCCCTTGCGCCCCCCCGACGCGATGCTCTTGGTGCGAATGATAACACCCGGCACCAACAGTGAAGCGATTATGATGAGAATGATTCCGAGCATGTTCTAAATGAAATTAAGATAGGTAAGAATAAGTATCAGTAACATGAACAGAAAGGCATATAATATATAGTGCTGAATCTGACCTGTTTGCATTATAGCAATCTTTTTCATCCAGTCCAAAAATTTATTCACAGGTTTATTGGTTAGCTGTTCTCGGAAAACATCTTCGGAGTGTGTGCTGAAAGCTCTTGATGGGGGGGGAAAATATCATTTTCACTAATAGGCTCGGTGATTATCTTTCGGCGAATAACAGGTTTTGCCAATTGGCTCAAATTGTCGGCATATGACGATGCTGTATATTGTAATCTAGAACTTTCCAGCGTGTATCCGCAACCCCCCCAGGTGGGGCCCGCTGCTATGGGTTTCCTTCTGAGATGAATATACCTAAGCAAAAGTATGCCCACTGCCATTATTATAAACACACCCGATGCAGCGCTGATACCCGATAGGTTGGCAATGAAACTATGATATTCCGGAATGATTATTTTCAAATCGTGGCTAAATATGCCGAAAATCGGCTTGACAAATAGTGCGGGAACCACTCCAATAGCAACAATTAGAATCGCTGAGATGATTTGCGGTGCAATCATGCTATGTGTCACTTCGATAGCATTTTCAGCCTGTTTGCTTCGGGGTGAGCCAAGGAAGATGACACCAAACGCTTTAGTGAAGCAGAACACGGCTAACCCACCTATCAGGGTAAGCCCAATAATGCTGAATAGCAATAGAATAGATTGTGAGAAACCTGCACCATGCATGGTATCAATCATTCCAAAGTATATTAGATACTCCGAAATGAATCCATTGAATGGAGGTAGTCCGCAAATTGCAATGGAACCCAATAAAAACAGGAGAGCGGTATAGGGCATGGTTTTCATCAGACCGCCGCATTTTTCAATATCACGGGTTTTTGCTGAAAGGTAAACCGAACCTGCATTGAAAAACAGCAAAGATTTGAACAACGAGTGGTTTAAAGTATGGAGTAAAGCGCCACTAAAACCTAACAACATAAGCATTTGATTATTTGTTGCCTTACCGATTATTCCTAATCCCAACCCAATCCCAATAATGCCAATATTTTCGATACTATGATAGGCCAATAGTCGTTTCAAATCGTGTTGCAGAATGGCATAAATTACCCCCCCTAAAAGACCTGAAATTAACGAAACTGCCAGAAGAAGCACACCAATAATCAGCAAATCGCTTTGCGTTGCAAGTACAACCCTAAATATTCCGTAGATGCCCATTTTAATCATCACCCCCCCCGACATTACCCCCGACACATGCGAGGGCGCTGCAGGATGTGCTTCAGGTAGCCAAGTATGCAGGGGGGGCATAAATCCGGCCTTAATGGCAAAGCCTATAAAAAAAAGAGTAGGAAAAGTGGCCAATTACTGCTATTTGCAAAATATGTGGGCAATGAATCAAAACTTATGCTTCCCGTTGATTTTTCGACCAATAGAAAACCAACCAATATGAAAAGCATACCCACATGCATCTGTACTAAATAGTTAATGCCTGTTTTGAGTATGTTCCGATTATCGGCATCGAAAATCACAAGGAAAAATGAGGATATGGCCATCATCTCCCAAGCAATTAGGAATAGAACTCCATTGCGTAGCATCACCACTAACAGCATGGAAAAGTAGAGCCAGATATAGGAAAAATAATGGACGGCAAACCGTAAATTGCCCATACGGGAGTGATAGGGCTTGAGATAGCCATTTGCGTAAAGCAGTCCAACCAATAAGGTAATGTTAATCACTAAAATGAAAAAGGCTGAAAGGCCATCCAACACTAATATGTCTGTGGTAGATCGGAATATGTTGTTGAAACCATGTACAAAGGATTGCGAATTGCCATTTAATGCCTGGACTGCCCCCCATGTGTAGTGAGCGCTACCATGCCCATAACCAATAGTAGCGAGTAGAGATAACCTGATTTTTTTTCGGAAAAAGAATACTCCGAAAGACAATCCAAGAAGTATTAAAAGAAAATACCCAGCATATAAAGGTAGAAATTAAGAAAACCGCACAAAAATATTGAAAAATTCGATGGGCAGGCATGAATGGAAATGAGAAATTTATGTTCTATTGAAGTACTCTCCATTTTCAAATCACAGATCTGTCATTTATTAGTTTAACCTCGTTATTTTACAACGGTTTACGTCTTGCCGAAGAGGTTATTTTCATCCAAACCTTTCAAACGAAGTACAAAACTTGAACTTTCCATAAATCTTCAAATCGAAACGGTTATTGCCGCTCTCAGTAAAGCGTTTGTTGCAGTCAACGCTTTACTCACTATATGTTTTCATTTTATTTATTTGCTTCACTCGTAAAAATTGACTTTTAAATATTTCCTATCCACAGGAAGGAAAAAAACAGCAGAATCTAATACGTTAAGCTAATTTTTTTACATACATTTTTTTTATCAATCCTTCTATATCGCTTGGGTGAGATGAAGCATTCCAGCGCCATTTACCAAAACCGCCGCCCTTTAGATTGTCCAAAAACTTAATAAGATTTCCATTACCATAAAATAATCAGCAATATGTCCTTTTAGGTTGAAAAGAATGATTAATTTCGCCTGTTAACGTTTGGCGATGGATATCCAACAAATTCTAATAAAATACTGGGGTTACAGCGGTTTCAGGCCGATGCAGGAAGATATTATCAGGTCGGTTTTGGCCGGGCAAGACACCCTTGCATTAATGCCAACCGGCGGCGGGAAATCCATTTGCTTTCAAGTGCCGGCTCTTGCAAAAGAGGGTATATGTATTGTGATTTCTCCACTCATAGCTCTGATGAAAGATCAGGTGGACAGACTAAAGGCATTAGGATTAACGCTTTCGCAATATACTCCGGAATGCATCAAACCGAAATCGAGCTTGCCTTGAATAATGCTACACTTGGCAATGCCAAATTACTTTATATTTCACCTGAACGACTTGCAACACCAAATTTCAGAGAAGTCCTTCGTTATATGAAGGTAAACCTGATAGCCGTGGATGAAGCACATTGCATCTCACAATGGGGGGGTTATGACTTTAGACCGCCATATTTAAAAATTGCAGAAATACGTCATATTATACCAGATGCTCCAGTACTCGCGCTTACAGCATCGGCTACCCCTGTAGTGGTGGATGATATTCAGGAAAAATTAGGATTCTCCACACCCAACCTGATCAGGCAAAGCTTTGAGCGGAAGAACCTTGCTTACATAGTAGTAAAAGAAGAAAATAAGATGGGTAAGCTTGTTGAGATGTTTAAGAAAGTACATGGAAGCGCCATTGTGTATGCCGGAACCCGCCGCCGCACATACGAATTTGCACGGGAGTTAAATAAAAACGGAATCCCTGCCGATCATTACCATGCTGGCATGGAGAATGAACAGCGTGAGAAGAAACAGAAAGCATGGATGTCAGGCCATCCAAGAGTAATTGTAGCAACAAATGCCTTTGGAATGGGTATTGACAAGCCTGACGTCAGGCTTGTAGTACATGTTGATTTGCCGGGCAGCATCGAGGCATACTTCCAGGAAGCGGGCCGCGCCGGTAGAGACGGGAAAAAAAAGCGTGGTCGGTAATTCTTTATCAGGATTCTGATCTGCTCGATGCCAACAGCCAGTTTGAGTTTTCTTTTCCGGATATGGAGATGATAAAAAGTGTTTATCACGCTTTAGGAAATTACTTTAGTCTTGCCGTAGGAAGTGGAAAAATACCGGATTTGATTTTGACATATCCGACTTTTGCAATCAGTTCAACCTTAATCCTATCTCAACATTTAATTCCCTTAAATTTCTTGAAAAGGAGGGGGGTATCTGCTCCTGAGCGAAGGCCTTCATTTTCCGCCAAGAATATTTGTAAAACTTCAGGGCGAAAAACTCTATAAATTCAGGGTAGAAAATGCCGACCTTGATATTTTTCTGAAAATCATATTAAGGTCATATACAGGACTTTTTACTCAGTTTACCAAATTTAATATTAATGAGCTGGCACGTCGTACCAGCCTTTCAGTTGAGCAAACTTTTGCAAAGCTCGAAAAGCTAAATCGTTTAGGAGCAATTGCATTTGTCCCGCCCAAAAGCAAACCTCAGATCATTTTTACAGAAGAGAGATTAGACGCCAAAGATCTTTACATATCCAAAGAGAATTACTCAATGCGTAAGAAGATGGCGTTAGAGAGGTTAAATTCTCTAAATGTATATCTCACCTCCAATAGTCGTTGCCGGAGTATATCTTTATTAAACTACTTCGGAGAGAGTAAAATAAAACGTTGTGGACAATGTGATGTATGCCTTGAGCGCAACAAGGTTGACCTGAACGAGCAGGAGTTTAACGCTATTCTCGATCAAATAAAGCCGCTGCTTAAAACTGGCGCATTTGAAATTAACGATCTAATAGCACAAACTGAAAGAGTGAAAAAAAGAAAAAGTTTTAAAAGTAATAGAATGGCTTCTTGACAATAACAAAATTGCTTATACTCTTGATAAAAAAAACTCTATTGGCTATAATTGGCAGGATAAAACATTAATTTGCTATTGATTTACTAACTATTTTCGATATGATTAATAAAATGAAAATTGTCGTTGTTTTACCGGCATACAATGCAGCAAAAACTATTGAAAACACTTATAATGAAATCCCTTTCGATATTGTTGATGAAGTCGTTTTTGTGGACGATAAAAGCTCAGATAACAGCGTCGAGATTGCCCATAAGCTTGGCATCAAACATATCCTTATTCATCCCGAAAACAAAGGATATGGCGCAAACCAAAAGTCCTGCTACCAGAAGGCTCTTGAATTAAATGCCGATATTATAATCATGCTTCACCCCCCCGATTATCAATATACCCCCCCTAAACTTATCCATTCCATGGCTTACCTAATTGCTAACGGAGTATATCCCGTTGTTTTTGGTTCCCGGATTTTGGGTACAGGAGCACGAAAGGAGGAATGCCTGTTTATAAATACATAGCAAACCGTATCTTAACGTTATTTCAAAACCTCATTTTAAATCAAAAACTCTCCGAATATCACACTGGCTATAGAGCCTTTTCTGCTGAAGTGATTCGAAAGGTAAATTTTTTTAGCTAATTCTGATGATTTTGTTTTTGATAATCAGATAATCTCTCAAATCTTTATGGCAGGTTTTGAAATTGCTGAAATTACTTGCCCGACAAAATATTTTGAAGAAGCCTCTTCCATCAACTTTCACCGTAGTGTTAAGTATGGGTTAGGAGTTTTAAAAACATCTTTTCTCTATCGTTTTCATCGTTGGGGCATTATCAATTCTTCTCTTTATGCAAGATCCGTTTATGATTCTTAAGCCTAAATTTTATCTTAATTCCAACGTAGTTGAAGTTGCTCGTTTATTAATTGGTAAAGTTTTAGTAACTCGTTTTGAGAATAAGCTAACTTCAGGCATTATAGTGGAAACCGAGGCTTATGCCGGTACTGACGATCGGGCTTCTCATGCATGGAACGGGAAGATTACCCCCCCGCGCAACAGGGTTATGTTCGAGCAAGGAGGTGTTGCTTATGTTTATCTCTGCTACGGTATCCATTCGCTTTTCAACGTAGTTACAAATGTTGCAGGCACGCCACATGCGGTACTCATTCGAGGTATTGCACCTTTGGATGGTGTAGATATCATGTTGGCAAGAAGAGGCAAGACGTACTTAAAACCTTCGGATGGCATTGGCCCGGGTAAGGTTTCGATGCTGTTGGGCATTCATTACTCACATTCTGGCTTACCGTTAACAGGCTCTGAGTCATCTTCTCTTCAAATCTGGATTGAAGATCGTGGCGCTTTAACTAACGGTGAAATTAGAACAACAACAAGGATAGGTGTTGACTATGCCGGCAAAGATGCCCTGTTGCCATACAGGTTTGTGATGGACATAAAAAAAGCCCCCCCGATAAACGGAGCTTTTTAATTCTTTTGTTTTAGATTAGGCTACAGCGCCTGCTAAATCACTTCCAGCCTTGAATTTAACAACTTTTTTTTAGCAGCAATTTTCAGCTCTTTACCAGTTTGTGGGTTTCTGCCAATTCTTGCTGCACGCGTTGAAACGCTAAACGTACCAAAACCTACTAAAGTAATTTTGTCTCCTGATTTAAGAGCATTTTGGGTAACCTTTACAAAAGCATCTAATGCTTTTTTTAGAATCTGCCTTGGTTAAACCAGATTCGGCAGCCATTGCATCAATAAGTTCAGCTTTGTTCATAGTTGATGAAATTTTGATTAGTAAAAAAAACATTCCTGCAAATATAGTTCATAAATGAATACCTACAAGCTTTTTACAAAAAAACGATTAAAAATTACTTAAAAAGGTATTTTTAACGATATTTACGTTAAAAATTGTTAATCGCGCCTTATTTGCCTTTAATTTTTAATGCATTTTCCATTTAGGGGGGTTATTGGAAAGCCATTCAAAAATCTTTCACTTGTAAACGCTTTTCCAGCCATTTGTAACTCCTCTATCGTTAATGTACCATCTGATGTGAAAGTCGCAATCTGTTTTTCACTTGTAATGAATATTTCACCTGGCTTATGATCATGGGTAAGCATTTTATAGCTTGCTTTAAAAATTTTAAGTTGAATCTCTTCATTATTAGGTCCGGACAATACGGTAAATGCCGCTGGAACAGGATTTAAACCACGTATCAAGTTATAGATTGTTACAGATTTTGAGTTCCAGTTTATCCTGCAATCGGCTTTTGAAATTTTTGGAGCGCTCTTAATTATTTCGTCTGTTGTAATCAAATCAGACTGAGAGATAAGATCATAAGAATTATCCTGAATGGCGAATGCTGTTTTAATACAAGCTCAGCGCCGGTTAACATCATTCTATCATGTAATTCCCCGTAAGTCTCTTGCTCTCCAATTTTATCGGATTTCTGAAAATTATTTTTCCGGTATCTATTTCGTGTTTAATAAAGAAGGTAGTAAGTCCGGTAACTTTTTCTCCATTTATAATTGCATGATTTATAGGAGCAGCTCCACGATACTGGGGGGTAATAACGAGGCATGAAGGTTAAAGGTTCCGAATTCGGGAAAAGACCATATTTCCTCGGGCAACATCCTGAACGCCACTACTATTCCTAAATTTGGTTTAAGCGCTGCAAACTCTTTGATAAACTTATTGTCTTTTAAATTTACCGGTTGGAGTAATGGCAGTTTAGCTTTTACCGCAAATTGTTTTACTTCAGAAAACTTGATCTCTCTTCACGTCCGGCAGGCTTGTCGGGGGGGCGGTTATCACACCAACTACATTAAATCCATTATCTATTAACGATTCAAGAGAGGGTACTGCAAACTGTGGCGTGCCCATGAAGATTATCCTAAGATCTCTTTTCATGGCTTAAATATTTATTATTGTTTTAATTCTCTAAAACTACAAATGCTAATGATTCAAGTTTTCATGAAAAAAAACCTGCTCAAAATCGGGCAGGTTTTTATTTTGAATTAGAATCTTCTATTATTTTTTTCAAGAGCCCTTCGGCACGTGAAATATTTTTCTCAAGGTCACGAGCTTCATTACTTGTAGGCCATTCCTTTCTAATCTTCTTGTAATACCAATAGCATTTTATAGTCGCCCATAAGCTCGTATGTCCATCCGGCTTTAAGCAAAAAAAACCGGCGTAGTAAATTCGTTTTTGCTCGACTTTGCAGCTTTTAAATAATATGATATTGCTTTACTATTGTTATCCAACTCTACATAAGCGTCGCCTATAGCCCCAAAGCCATTGGCTTGAGAAGCTCATCCTTTGATTTGAACTTTTTAAAATGCTTTATTGCTTCATCAAACTCGCCCTGTTTCATATAAATGGCACCGGCATAGTAGTTGGCCAACCCTGCCGATTTTGTAAATGAGTACCTGCGTGCCACATCAAGAAACCCGGGATTGATGCCGTCGCCGTTAAGAGCAAGATTAAGTGAATCCTGTCCAAAATATTTTTCGGCCATAAACATGTCCTTTTGAGCTCTTTGCTCTTTTGGCTGAATGTAAAAACGGTGGAATCCAAAGTAAATCAACACTAAAGCTATTAACGCAACAAGGATATAGGTAATCGGCTTTTGATTTTCTACAATAAACCGTTCTGATTTACTCAGAGCCTCTTCTACTGCTTGAATGTTTTTCTGTTTTGTGGTTTTTTTTAGCCATAATTTTTCTCGAATTTGAAGGTTGCAAAAGTATATTTTTTTCAAAGCGGAAAGTTATTATGGTTTTTTTTAATCAATTCTTTTTTTTATCCGAATGAATTTCTTAGGGCTGTTTGAAAAAAATAAAGTCGTTGAATTATGTAGTCATTATGGTTTTTACGTTAATAATATCCATACACCTTATTTAAAATGACAAGATCGGCTGAATTAAATCAATTGATTTTTAATCATCTCTCAGCATTTATAACTGAGCATAAGCTTAAGCGCTTTGATGAGGTTTTAAAAAAAACCGTACACGTTATATTACTGTTGTTATTGAAGATGTTTATCAACCTCATAATGCCAGCGCTGTATTACGCACATGCGAGTGTTTTGGAATTCAAGACGTTCATATCATCGAAAATCAGAATACATACACTATCAATCCTGATATTGCTTTGGGCTCTGCAAAATGGTTGAGTCTTTTCAAATACTCAGGCGAAAACAATAATACTCCTACCGCCATCAAGTTGTTAAAAGAAAAGGGTTACAGGATTATTGCCACATCTCCTCATAGCGATAATATTGTTCTTGAAGAGTTATCGCTTGAAAAAGGGCCTGTTGCTGTGATGTTTGGAACCGAGATGAGAGGACTTACGCAAACATCCTTCCAATTAGCCGATGAGTTTATAAAATCCCTATGTTTGGTTTTATCAGAGAGTTTTAATATCTCTGTGTCAGCAGCTTTGGTTTTATATCATCTTACTGATAAACTCCGAAAGTCAACTATTGATTGGGGATTAACCGAAAATGATATGATTGACATTCGGCTTCAATGGGCAAGAGAGGTAGTAAAACGTAGTGATCTGATCGAAAGGGATTTCCTAAGCAAAAACCCTTTAGGAAAAGAGGAATAAAGCTCCTGATTTGAACTACATTTTTTTTACTGATGAGGATTTAATAAGCTAAAATCACTCATTTTCTAATATCTCTAATTTCTTAAAGTTTCCTTTTTTTTCAATAGTTTAACAGCCTCTTTCGTGCTAAGGGATGACAATTGATGATTTTTGACAAATTCAGCTACCAACTGAGGATCGGTTCTTGAATATTCGCGCAGCGCCCATCCAATGGCTTTTCGGATAAAAAATCAGGATGTCCGGCAAAGCTTTCAATGAGCTTAAAAGCAAAGCCGCATCGGTTTTATCTTTATACTTAATCTGAAAAAGTAAAGTTGTGCGTTGTAGCCAAAGGTTTTCCGAGGTTGCCCATTTGGTAATATAATGCAGTATTAGCTCCGGAAATTTTTGAAATAATTTACCTACAAGATTAGTCGCGATCAAATCCACTGTATCCCACCATGATTTTGGCAAATCATATATTCGATTGTGTTTACAAAGGCCGAATCCATCTGCCTGATATGGCGTTTGGCCAGCTCAATAGCAAAATACTGACATTCCCTCTGTTGTAACGACCACAATTCGGGAATAACCTCCTCAATTATTGATTGATTTACGGGATTATGCAAAGCAAAGATACTCCGGTAGATCAATGCTCGTTCAGGTGAGCTAATTCCATAAAACTCAAACTGATTTCGCATATAAGCTTTTTGTTGCAGCGCCCTTTGCTTATCAGCCGACTCTTCAAACCGTTTTATAACATCTGTAACGATGACATGCATTATTCAACCAATATTTTATCGGTTCTCATTAACTTATTTTGTTTGTCAATAAACTGGATTATAAAAACTCCCTTATTTTGATTTGAAGTATCCCATTCCATTAATGATGATGCATTTAGGTTTTTTTATATTTCCGACTATTTGTCCATTAGCATTAAATATTTTATTTGCGTGGGATCAATGATTTGAATTCAAAATATACTTTTTCTTGTGCAGGGTTTGGATAGATCATGATGTCGTTTTTATGTTTCGACATATTATCATTTACATTTACCTGCGAGCTCCATACTGCTAAAGTATAATCGCCTGGTTGAATGTTTGGGGGGGTTTCGAGGTAACCGGTGTTTGGCGCTCCAATTTTTGTAAAATCAACTCCTACCCATTCAGAATTTGTATTAGGTCGGTAAAGTATTACTAACGAGTCGGCAGGATTAGCCATAAGGTTGCCATCAAGGTTATTGAATCTGTTATACATAAAGCTACCGGTCAGTTGTGTTCCTTGCGGTAATATTCCATCAATCCGCCAGTGTCTGTAATCCGAGAGCGTAAGTCCTTCTAAGGGAGTCTGCAACGGATCGGGTGGCACCCAACGATGTGTAATTCTAATGAAGCCTGAATCAGAGAGCGGCATTTCGTCAACCCTTAGTTTTACGAAAACATCGGTTAGGTTTAGATTTGTTGATGCGTTGATGGTTAAATATTTATCTGTTGTCGCATCTGCTACTTTATCATAAAAATCCAACATGGCGATAACAGGATTTATATTTATGGTAAAGGTTTGTTGACCCGTTTCGCCGGAAAATTCCATCAGAACAGTCTCTTTTTGCCATTGTTGATCCATGAATGTTACCTCAATACGGTTTGAATTTGCGAATTGGCAAGGTCCTTTAAGCTTTTGTTTTACAAAAACGGTTACATCCCAGTTATTTCCGGACGATATCACGTTAAAGGAGTCAATTGAGAACTCGGGAAAGCCTGGCGTAAAACCCATGTTTCGAAAAGTCGGTCAATTCAACTCCTGAATGGTTGCTTAAATATCTCTTAGCTGCCATGTGT